>Ga0326728_10007487_pt1 | contig 27968 bp, 27 predicted proteins | sample MB3enrmetagenome_FD_207602 | JGI IMG/M metagenome (GOLD analysis project Ga0326728, IMG submission 207602) | Lab enriched peat soil microbial communities from McLean, Ithaca, NY, United States - MB31MN | ecosystem: Environmental > Terrestrial > Soil > Wetlands > Peat | place: USA: New York...
TGGGGCGACCAGTGGCGGCCAACTCCACTGCCGAGCAGATCTTGTTTCAATCCACGCCCCCGCGCGGGGGGCGACTGTTTCCTTCTATCTTACTATTTTACCAAGACATATCCTATGGTTTGCGCGGACCATCGGCTTTACCGTACATACACATATTCTTTTGTCAAAGAGCTTTGTGTATTTATTCCGTTAAACCATTACGTTACAAATTCCGCGAATACCCCGGGAGTTTCCTGTCAGCTCCAGGTTCGCACTTGCTCAAATAATCAAAGGGCCCTCCTGGTCTATCGACTTTTTCGCCCCCACATGCTCCACCCTGCGTCTCCAGTTCGAGCCCAGATAATAGAATCTGAGACTGTCCGCATTTGGATCAATCTCATCGATAAGCATCTGCTTCAGGACAACCCATTGGGCCGGGTCTACGATGCACTCAAAGACCGAGAACTGGACACGTTGTCCATAATCCTGACATGTTTTTGCAACTCTCCTGAGGCGACCCTGGCCTCCCACATCGGTTACCGCCACATCATACGTGATGAGTACAAACATCTCTGCCTCCTACTTCCATATGAATGGAGGGTATCCATCGAGGTCACCCCTCAAATAACGTGCGAGCAGGAGCGCCTGCACATGAAACAGCATCCCTATGGAGACCTTCTCATCGATGAAAGGATGGTTGATCTCTTCCCTCTTTCTCTCCTGGTATGCCACTAGCACGGTCTTCCTTATTTCATCATTCATGATGACCGCGCCCGAATCCATCCTATTAAAACCCTTTGCCTGGACCTGCTTCAGGTTGATGAGTGATAATGCGAGCCTGTCAGCCAGGAACGGCCTGAACTCCTCCATAATGTCGAGTGCCAGACCTGGCCTGCCCGGCCTGTCCCGGTGGAGAAATCCCACCGCCGGGTCCAGCCCTACGACTTCAAGGGCGGAGCGGATATCATGCACAAGCAGGGTATAGATGAACGACAACAGGCAGTTCACGTTGTCCAGTGGAGGACGCCTGTTCCGTTCAGCAAAGGGGAAATCATCCTTCTGCGCCACGACGAGCTGGTCGAACACGCTGAAATAGGTATGGGCCGCATCCCCTTCGAAGCCGCGTACCACATCGAGGTGGTTGTCCTTTTCCAGGAGGTCAAGGTACGAGGTCAGCCGCTGCACTGCGAGCCCGAGCTTTTCCGTATCCATCGAATCCTTGTCTCCATGGTCCCGCATTGCCCTCTGGAGCACGGTCCTGCTGTTGGCGATCTTGCCCATCAGCACCATGCGCGCCATACCTGCTGAAAATACCGGGTCATCGGCACGGCGGTACTGTTCCCTGCGGAGCAGCACATTGCCTGATACCGGCCCCTGTACCCGCGCCAGGAACCGGCCATACTCGGTAAGGAAGCTCAGGCCCACGCCGTTCTCCGCGCAGAAGCCCATGAGGAACGGGCTGCATGCAACATTGCCGAAGCACACAATACCGCCCAGGGTGTGGATGGGCACTTTTAAACGAGTCTCACCATCAACTCTGACCGTGACGGTCTCTCCATCCTTGGATAAATATGCACCTTGTGTTGTTACGTAGAGATTATTTAAAAGTTTCTTCATACATTCTTTTTCATTCCTTGCAGACTTTTTTTAAATACTTGATGACCGATTTTTTCCCACTTGTGGCCTTTGGCATACAGAGATCCAGTAAGGAGCACTTATCGCATTTCTTTGAGTAGTACGCTTTCGGGGTGATGTTCGAACTTAATATCTCGTGGAGCCTCAAAGCTGTTTTCTCGGTATATGACCTCAGGGTATCATCGAACATTACCTTTCTCCGCCTGTGGGAAGCTCCATAATACAATGCACCTGAAGGCACAGAGATGCAGAGCATCTCTTCCAGGCAAAGAGCCTGGGCACACAATTGAACCTCATAACAAAGATCCATCTTCAACTTGCCCCGCTTGTGCTCAACCGGATGCGGTATCCACTGCCCTTTCAATTCTGGATGTGTTGCTAAAGATTGACTACCAGATGTCTTGATCTCGTCCAACAAATCATCAAGTGTATCATGATGGAGTACTTCTTCAGAAGGCGTTGTACTATTTAATAATTCATCTTTGGGGATGAACTCGACCACATCGGCCTTCCCAATAAGGCCGAGGCTAAGTGAGCGGAGAGCGACATTATATGTGGTTCGTATTCCAGGGCGTGATATTACCCCGCCACTGTCAACGCGTTCGTGCATGATCTTACCTTCGGCAGTGAACTGGTTCTCGTCCCATACACCCTCAAGAAAGATCAGCGCACAACGCCTCTCGCAATATACCAGTTGCGCCAGGGCTGAAACGGGAAGCAGGTCGTCTTCATCGTACATGCCATAGTCCTCAACAGAGCTTATTGCACTGCACACCTTATGATTTCATACTTATTGAGAAACCTTAACCAGGCCCTGGCTTGCCATGTGCCATTGCCAGAGTTCGACTCCTGATGGAATCTGATCATTCTTCACCGTTAATGTGTAGTCTTCAAATTTCCTTGGTGTCTCGATCTTTTTTATAATATCGACTACCTTTCCAAGATCGAGAAGCGTATGGGCAGGTGCACACCCGAGAAGGGCTTGCTTTGCCCTCTGTTCCATGTTCGAATCCGTGCCGATGTGCTTGAACACATATAATGCCCTTGTAGACATGAAACCCTTGCTTGCAGAACGGTCGTGGTCGTACATATTCGCAAGGGCCTCCCATAAGAGACTCAGATCATCCTCAGTAAAGAGGACATCCTTATCCTTTGCCAGGTTTGCACTGATAAATCCCTTGGCCACATAGAGCCCATAGGGTATCAGGTTTTTTCGGCCCATGGTCCGGAGCTTGTCTTCATCTTGTTCTCTCTCCCATTTTTCGTAATCCTCCAAGGTTTTTGCACCTTTTACATCCTCTGCTACTGCCATCCGAGTTATTGAAAGATCCAGAGGTAATACTGAATCGATAGATCGTGCGAACGAGAACTGCACCGGTCCTCGTACCTGGCCAGCGTTTGCACCGGTGCTCATGACCGCACCGAATGCCCTTACGTCATAGAATGTTTTACACATCCATTTTTTGGCTTCCTTAACCTTATTTTTTGATGCACCTTTCTCAGGCATTCCTCCTGTCTCCATATGTGCCTTTGCAATAGGTCTATTGAGGTTGGTGGCATGCTCTATAAATATCGCAAAAGGTGATTCATTCCCCTTCTTCATTTGTACATAGTTCCGTACTCGGCGTTTCAATGCGACATCAGAAACCAACCCGTGCATATCCTCGGGATCAATGCGCGGGGCATTCCCTGCATCAGGGTCACCATTGGGGTTACCGTTCTCGCAGTCAAAAACGAGTAAGAACTCATACCGATTTGATATCACATGGCTCATGCATTCTCCTCCTTATTCATGTCATTTTGTTTTTCATTATTCTTTTCTGTGGAACCTTTCCGGGATGCCAACTGCTGATAGTATCCCAAGGCGAACAGGCTTTGCTCCTCAAGAGTCAATGTCCGTGGAATGGTGTCTTTGATACGGCCCCAGATCTTGGCAATCTCGTCTTCATACCAGTACGCCAAGCCACCATCGAGCTTACCAATGTGGTTCTTTGCATTGGCGGCAAGCCGTCCGAGGATCAGTCCGGGTGTCTGCGAAGCTGCTGTATAATACCGCTGCACAACCCCTGCACCGACATCGCCAAGGGCGGAACGCTGAAGCCTTGCATACAGAGCAAGCAGCCTTCCGCAATGGTATGCCGGATGCGGATGGTCAGGGTTCAGATATGGTTGCATAGAAGTGTCTCCTTTCCGTATGTGATATGCCTTCATAAGACCCATTCTGGCATGGTTTGCCGGATTATCTTTAATGATATCTATCCTGCACCTGATGACACTTTGGGCCAGGATGAAATCAGGTATCTGAATTCCAGTAATGGCAGAGCGCCAGAGTCTTTGTAGCCATGGTGGCGGCATGTCCTTGAGGTCCATGACCAATGCCCCTGCAACAGCCATGAATTTAGGCAGCCTTGCAAGTCCTTTCCCATCACGCGAAACACACTCAAGGTCTGAGAACCATCCTTCAACTGACTTTACAAGTGTTTCAAATGATCCCTGCATGAACTCACGCATCATTACCCGACCTGACGCACCTGATAGAAGTAATGCATTATACGTGCTGCCAGCTAGATCCGGACGTTTTCCTGATCTGATGGCACCGAGCATCTCTCGTGCCTTCAATTCCGCTGCAGCGCTTGCCTGTTCAGGTGGCTCATAGGCCCAGGCAAGGGGGTCCTCTTCATCGGAAATTTCCCCTGAGAACCAATGGGCACAGAGAGAATTGCCAAGACGTTTGGATTTCTTCCTGATAAGGTCATTCAGTGATTCCACATAGGCCTTGGCAGTTTCCTCAGACATCGCTGCATTCGTTGACTGTTCAAGACCGTAGGAGCAGAATGCCTCCTTATCGAACCCTACAGGGACATCACCTGTTGGAAGACCTCCAACACCCGCAAGCCCTTTAACCTTAGGGAATGTTTTTGACGGGCTAATCCATTCCCCATCAACAATACTCAGCATCTTCTCTTTTGTTGTCTTATTTGGTCTTAAACTGGCCCTGAACGCCCTCCACCAGTCATGCCATTCTTCCCGATCAAGAGGATTGATGTCCTCAACAATTACTACTGCCATATCACCTGGTTTTGCTTTCTGCTTCTTCAACTCACCTCGAATCTCTTCAAGCTTAGCATCATCACATAACATCTGAGCTATCGAAGAGAGATAGGATGCATAAACAGAGGCTTGTCCCAGCAAGTCGCAGTAAAATGCATGCTTCGCAATGTTCTTTTCGCGAATTTTTTCTTCTTCATTGTCTTTCATGAGAAGGGCAATGGTAGCGACCGACTCGACAAGGAAATGACAACGCGGTTTCTTTCCTCCAACCAGTTCAGGTTGGATCAATTCTGGGCATTTATCAAACAACCTACCCTTTCCCTCACCCAGGGGGATTACACCTGTAAACCTCCCATCCTTCGAGGAGGCGATACACCACTTCACCATTTTCTTTGAGAAACCAGGTTCAGAGTCGCCACCTTGTTGCAAGATCAATTCAATCATTGCCGACCTCCACACTCTTCCTCACCCGCGGGTCATGGTATTCAGGTACATCAAGAACACCATTGACTACTTTTGCCCTGAACATGCTGATTTTTGGCCGGGCAAACGGATCGTTCTCCAGACCAAGATCAAATACATCATAAAGCATCCACCCCAAATCATTAGTCCAAGGCACCGGTCCTGGATGACCGCCGAGGTCTTCAACATATGAGAAATATGCAGGGAACTCTCTGCAACCCAGGAACGGCTGATAGAAGCACTTTCCATGGGATGCCCTGCGCATGAACTGCTCGTCCATGGATTTCAGTTCACCGTCACCCTTCCTGCACGATATATGGGCTAACAGGCGATAGCGGACCTCTTTCAGTGCCATGGTTTGCCTTTGGGTTCGGCCTTTCTGATCAGTGCCGAGAGACTCCCTGTCCCCATCTGCCCAGATTGGTTCAATGTCGCGCTTCCCCTGTTTCCAGGCCAGGATCACCTTTTCAGAAGGCGCCTTGTCTTTCACCTCGTTTCGCCTCAGGGCGATGTACCTCGGCGAGGCGAGCACCTCAATCTTCTCGACCTGCCAGAAAAAATCATACGATTTCTTCCAGTAGATGGCGTCGAAAATACCCCTGACAGCAGATGGGGTGATAATGGGATAGCTGAATCGCTCCACTTTCAGTTCAGGCCTGGTGAAACATGCAAGACTACCCCAGACCTCAAGACAATGTGTCTTCCCTTGCATGAGTACCTCCTTTCATATCATCCAGATATGGTCTTTATCTTGAGGAATGAGCCCCAGTTGAGCATGATAATGCTCCCGGCTCAGATACACGAACCAATCACTCTTTTCCTTTTCATCCTTCCCATAAGACATAACCGGGATCATGTGACCCCAAATGGGGTCGTCAAGCTGAGGCCTATATAGACCTACTGTCAAATCCCGTGCATTTTTTATCCATTCACGAGTCAATCCATGGGTAATGGTTTCCTTGAGATATTCGTATTCCTTTATTCTCTTCTCGTAGGGGACAACCACGTTGATCGAATCATGAGGAATGAGCCTGTACATCAGCGCAACATCAGGAAAACTTCCCGCATTGACAGCATCAATCAATGCTTGTGTCTTCGTTGAGAGCGCGGGTCTGCTTAAATTGTAGAGTGTCACATAGTAAGAAGTAATAAACTCAGGATCGTTGAGCTTGAGTCTCTCTTTTCCTAAATCCCGCACCAACTTCTTTGTAACCTGTGCCGCCTCATCATAATAACCAGCAGGATATCTCTCATCTTCCGGCATGAAGACATGGACTATTCCAAGTTTTTCCATAAGACCTTCCCTGTTGCATCTTCCTGCAGCCTGGATGATGGAATCCAGCGGGGCATAGGAGCGCCAGACAACCGGAAAATCGACATCGACTCCTGCTTCTATGCATTGGGTGGAAATAAGGTGTACTCGATCTTTTTTCTCAAGCCCATCTCTCACCTTTTGTAAAACATCCTTGCGGTGTGCTGGGCACATATTCGTAGAAAGGTGAAGGGTATCAGGTTCACCTATAGCATTCCAGAGTTCCTGGGCATGTCGTTTGACATTAACGATGCACAGTGCCTGGGAATGGCCCTTCAGTATGGTTGCTAAACTGTCCCATGTTACCCTTTTGTCCATATCATGCCATTCCACATGGGTTCTCTGTAATGATGTGAAAAGTTTAATTGTATCAGTAATGATGTCTTTTGGTCTCCAGCCATGAAAACACTGGGCCTTCACTGGTTCGTGCAGGTGCCTAAACCCAGGTTGAGTTGCTGTAGCAAAGACAATGGTAGAGTCATAATCGTGTGCAAGGTGCGATAATGATGCAAGGGTCGGAACTGCAAGGTTTGCCGGGAGCGTCTGGACCTCATCGAAAAGGATTACCGAATGCATGAGACGATGGAGCTTTCTGCATGCAGAAGGTCTATTCGAGAAGAGTGATTCCAGCATCTGAACACTGGTGGTTATAATCACCGGGGCATCCCAGTTCTCTGAAAGCAGTCGTGCTCTCTCTCCGGAAGATCCGTATACCTCACCATCGTCAATTGTTCTTTCTTTCCCAGCACCGGCAAGTGAGTGATGCTCCAGAACATACTCATTCCCAAAGTGTTGCTGAAAGATTTCCCGATAGATAGATGCGGTTTGTTCTATTATAGATAGAAAGGGTATGACACACACGATCCTTCGAAGACCCTGTATTGCAGCATGCTTCAAGGCAAACGCGAGCATGGCTAATGTCTTTCCACTCCCGGTTGGGGCTGTAAGTGTATACAGCCCTGGCTTATTCTCAGCAGCATTGAGGCAGTCAGCATAGAGCTCTTTTCTTGTAGCAAGGACATTTTCTGGTATTCGATTCGATTTTTTATCTTGGAGAGAAGTGATATGTTTCTCAAGAATACTAAGTGCATCAGAAGGTTTCAAAGGTGGCCCTGACCTTCTATGACGTTTCGCTCCTGACGTTGCCTGGAAATGAGCCTCGGTATCGATAAAATCAGCATCCACAAGACAGGAATAAAGCATACGCACATCAAGCATCCTTGAAATGGTGCTCGTGAGGTTATTCCCAAGGGTAGGCTTATCAACTGTGTTAAGAACACAACCATCACTTTTAAAACGATCTTTCAGTATTTCAGGGTTAGGTTCGCTCAAAGTGAGTTGGAGGGGATGTTTCATACTGAGTCTTTTGGGATCAATACCCCTTAGAGAATCTTTGTTCAATTTTTGTAGACCTATATGATGGCCTTGTATCGATAGCGCGGATGCGACTGCATGATTTTCTACTAATGCAAGCCAGGCACCTGCAGACCAATGATCAACATGAGATGTAATACCCTTAAGTCTATCTTGAAATAAGTCACCGTACTTCCCTATGTCATGAAGTAATCCTGCGGAAATTGCCTCAGGTTCAAGCTTTGAACATTTTGCAAATTGAGCCGTAAGCTCTGATACAGTTTTCAGATGATCAGCTAATGAATGCCATGCACCTACGCTATTTCCACTGTGGGAATAATACATCCGATCCAAGCTCCTCCCTTAATATCATGTTATCATATTATAATTATTACACTATTCATGTTTGTTCTACTTTGGGTGTCCGTAACATCCCCCATATCAACACTCGTACTTCTATTTCACTTCTATCATGTTGCTTGGATCTATCTGTTTGTCTCCATATAATAATAGCTTAAAATGCTAAGAGAAATACAATCGCCGGATTAATGTTGGGCGAATCTATAAACTGGATACATCGACCTTCGGGATGCCGATAGTTTAGGAGTCTGTTTTGAGATGTAAGATCAAGTAAGCGGATTCTAAGGCGCTGAAGCGCCTGTTCTAATGTAAGTTTACCGCTGAAGATCTCGCCAATAAGATTCTGGGGGGCTTCCTCTTCATAGACATTTTTTTGATCTTCCATAAGACTGCCTTCAATGCCATAAAAAGGACAATATAATAACGTAGTAAAAATTATACACTCATCTAAAGCCACATACAAGAATCGGATACAAATTATAATATTCACCTCTTTCTCATTATGGCGACTTTATGATTCACTGACGCGTCCGCCGGTCGCCCGGCGGACGCGACCCCATTATATGATCTTACCGCCTATTACCTCAGAAAGATAATGCTCTCCGAAATGCAGATCCCTCTCAATTCCTAGGCCCATGACCTTTACACTTTCAAGTTCATCAAGGGAAAAATATCCCAGCTCAGCATATAAGGGGTTCCCAAGATTCACGAACCCAAAGAACAACCTTTCCTCCGGGTCGTATTCGGTTGCGTACCACGTGGCAGCGGACATAGGATGAAAGAACTTGGCGATGATTTTCACCTGATCCTTTGGTTTGCCGTCGGTAGCATAAAGCCTGGGAATCTGATTGATCAACTCAACTGTTACAAGTTTCATAAAGCCCTCCTTTGATTTGGTCTGATGCGCGTAAACAACAATTTTTCCTCCCTCCCCCTTTCACCAGAGATTGAAGGGAGAAGGAGGAACGACCGAAAGAAGGGAAGTCTACATATGAGTCCCGAAGCGTTGCAAGCGGCATGCCAGCATCTTCTAAGCTGGCGGGGCGCTTAGGAGGAGAGTGGAGGGGCTTTAAGTCTTAATTCGAGAGTATTTCTTGAAGTCGTTTAAACTCAGCTTTACTCTTTGCCGAGCCCATTTTGTTGATATTGATGAGCTTCCATTGAAGAGCAGGAAACTGGTTCAGGTTCTCTATACCTAAGCGTATCCATTCAGGTTCACCACGTTTCATGGACAAAAGGAATTCCCTTTCGTCCCCATCGAGAGACTGAACAAGCATGCCGGAAAGTTTTCTCTGCAACTGCTGTAATTCCTGCAATGGAACTTCTTCCTGGGTCATCCCCCTGAACTGGTCATCATACAATGACCTTATATCTAAATGATTCGGTGACAGAAGCTCATTCATCGGCCGATTGTGACCGGCAAGATACACAACAAAAGAACGCCTGATCTCAGGTGTGATACCTGTATCATCAAGCAGCAGCTTCACATCAAAAAGATCCCTGGGATGTTGCCTGTCCAGAGTTGCACAAAGCTTTCCACCATAAAGGTCAGCAATGGACAACGTCTGCATCCTGACAAAAGCATTGAAATGCTTCTGTGCTGCCTGGCACAGATCCATGCTTCGGGGAGGATGAATCGATCCCCTGAGTATAAGGTTCGGCTCAACCTTGATGATGGCATCACTGGTGGACACCAAGAGCTTCGCCACTTGACCCTGAACCCTGCTGGTCTGAACATGTGAGCCGGGTATGCGGCGCTCGATATCATTCTTTATCGACAGAAGAGCATCGTTGATCTCTGTCAGGGCTTCATCCCTGGGTTTCAGTGGCAAGTACGTCAGATCGATATCCACAGACACCCGTGGCATATCCCGTACAAACAAGTTGATCGCAGTCCCTCCCTTGAGCGCAAAACATGAATGCCTGCCGATTTCGGGAAGGCACCGGATAAGCAACCGGACCTGTGCCTCGTACCTGATGTCAAACACCAGGGAGTTCTCCCTGTTTCGGCACGGTTATCTGGTAGTGTTGATTAAGCTGCCCACCCTGGTAGATTTGGCGTTTACCTTTACCTAGATCGATCTTTTTGGTATCAAGACGCGAAAACCAGTCATGCCCCACCGTCTCTACGCTCCATAAGAAGAGCCTCTTCACTTTCACTGAACGGCAGTTTTCAAGGAGCTCCTGTACGAGGTCGGGCCTAAGCGTAGTGAGCCCTTCCATCAACTGATACACATAATCGATGTCATCGTTCTGTCTCGCCAGATACATCTGCTCCATAATGGCTCGTTCCGGGCTCGATACAACGATGCTGAATCCTCCGCAGTCTGATTCAGTCGCGGCCTCCGCGGGGATACTCGTAAACAAAGACATACGAATGTATTCTATTGCATCGTCCCATTTCTTATTCCTAAACCATGCCGGAATCTGCTCCGTCTTGTCGCTTATCAAAATGACTTTCTTATGTTCACCAAGAGGCACATAATGGGACAGCCCCTGTAGTTCCAGGGCAGATCTTCCTCCAACGTGGATTGTCATACGAAGTTGTGACTGCAAGGCATAGAGACCACCCTGCCAGTTAACCTGGTCTCCCGGTTGGATGAACGCCCCTGCCCCGAAATCTTCCAGCCACCCGGATCTTACATGCCAGTTGGCCAGTTTGATGGACACACCAAGCCCTTTGAGCCACACCAACGTGGCTACCGTCCTCTTCGGCCACTTCTGGTATGCCCAGTTTATTTTAGATGGCTCTTTGCTAGTCATACTAGTTAATCTCATACAAATCCAAACCTGGATCAAATCAATCTAGGTTTATAATAGTATCTGTAATGCTAGTAATACTAGCAATATGTCAAGTTATTTAAACTAATCGGGCATTAAATCGTTCGTCCAATAGGTGAGACTGGAAGCTAAAGTTGCGGATACTGCCAAACTTGTTTGCTGATGGTTGCGGCTTCTCGTTAAGCTCTTGATGATCAATCGGTCTATAATTCAGACTTATTCCTGATCCACATCTATGTTTTTCTCGATCCAGGAGAGAGCATCGCTCGGACTATCAAAATCCTTCTTGTTGCTCTCCTCTTCTCCATTTCTATCAATTGATGCCAGATATTTATCGCCCGTCAAACCCCTAAACTTATGAATATAGCCAATAAGCGCATTATCCTTATAAACTTTGAATGAAGACCCATCACTCGATGAAGATTTTAAAGCGATCATAAATCCGATAAATCCCTTTCTGCGTGAGATGTAGATGCAACTCTTATGGCTCTAAGAATAACGACTCCTTTGACTATCATCAAGATGCCAATAAGGTTTACCAAGCACCCAAGACCTATTAACCTTACCGAGGAACCCAATATTACAAAAATCCCGCATAAAAGCACAAGAATCCCGGCCAACAGATGAAGAGTATAGGACTGATGCCACATTAGCTGCTTCGTGATATTGTTACAGGCATATGGGATTATAAACCCACGCCTACGAAACCCAGCAACGGTCACCTGATCTCCATTACTCACAACAGGCGGTTCTCCAGAGATCACCTCCACAAAACGGTCATCTACCTTGAAAATGCCCTGCCGGGCATCCGAGACTACGCCTTCTACCCTTTCCACTTAGTCCTCCAGAAATCTTAGGAGATATTCATCATCCCTGCATCCTTCGACCATGGCGATGCTCTCGACCTTCCGGCCCCGGTCTTCCCTTCTGATGTAGACCAGGACATTGACAGTGGCTGCGATAAGGCTCTTTGGTACTCCGGGCACGACCTCCTGCACGAGCTGCTCGATACGGATGAGCCCTTCCCGTGGACCGTTCGCATGGATGGTACACAACCCGCCAGGATGGCCGGTGTTCCATGCCTTGAGGAGGCCCAAGGCCTCCCCTCCCCGCACTTCTCCAACAATGATTCTGTCGGGTCGTAGCCGCATGGTTGCTTTCAGCAAGGTGGTGATATCCGCTGCATCGCAGGTTCTCAACGATACACAGTCCTTGACCTCACACTGCAGTTCAAGGGTGTCCTCGATGAGCACAATACGATCCTCGTATCGAGCTATCTCAGCCAGGATGGCATTGGCCAGGGTGGTCTTCCCTGAGCCAGTCCCGCCCACGACAAGGATGTTCTGTTTATCCCGGACCGCCTTTTTCAGGAAGTCTGCGGCTTCCCTGGTCATGATCCCCTGGCTCACATAATCCTCCAGGGTGTAAACCATGAGGGCCTTTTTCCGAATCGTTATTGTGGGCTTTTCTACCACTGGCGGGAGCATACCCTGAAATCGTTCTCCTGATCCCGGAAGCTCCGCGGAGAGAATAGGGTTATCCGCATTGCATATGGTGTTCGTCTTCGAGCTGACTATCCGTATGATCCGCTCTGCATCGGCAACGCTCATATCCTGACCGGTGTAGGACCGCCCTGAGCTTAACCGGTCAACCCATAAGCATCCGTCAGGGTTGAGCATGATCTCGATCACATCTTTATCCTGCATCAGCTCCTGAATGGTCGGGCCGAAAGAGCTCGTCAGCATGTCGTAGACCCTGCTGTTCATTTCCTGTTCGCGTTTTCTGAAGTCCATATGAACAGCTCCTTTTCAGGGTACAGCTGGTGACATGCTTTCACATGTTCCGGTAGGTGAGGGCTTCTCAATCTTTGGTGACGGTTTCAAAAGGAGATCTTCCCTCATAACAAAACCTGGCGCCTTATCCGGATAATCCTTGTACTCGAATGTGGTTATCAGAGGATCATAGGTCTTGAACCTTATAATAGCTGTAAGGTCAGGCAGTTTCATGAGTTCTGCAGGCAGGAAGAGACTTTCTTTCTTTGTCCGCTCAGCCAGGGTAGTTCCGTCCCGATTATCGTTCACACTCATGGACCGGGTCTTGTTCATTTCAATATATTCCGTCTCACTCAGGATATCGGAGCTGACCTTTGCGGATGTGGGATCATCTACATTAAAGATGATCTTGTTCCCACAGGCATTGATAATGCTCTGCCTGTGATTGGTTGAATATGTCTGATCGATCTGCCCGTAGTCCTGAATGCCGATGAAGACACATCCTCCTTTGCTTCGAGCCATTGTCAGAAGCTTTACTATAGTGGGAAGTCTCTGCAAGGTCCCGAACTCATCCAAGAGGAAAAAGATCCTCCTCTCTGTTGATTCCGATAGAGACAATACCTGCCTTCCGAGCAAATCCACAAAGAGTGAGAGGATGGGCCGGAGGGCTTCCTGAATGATCGAGTAATTGGTGATGTAGATCATCCCTTCACCGTTATGCAGCCAGTCCCTGATCTTAAATTGACCATCGGTTTCAGCCATGTATTTGAGGCCCTTTGCATATTCCATCAAAGTGCCGAAGACTCCCTGAGATTGAGTAGAGCCCGGCAATTCGATATGCTTGGCTGCCCCCCTGCCTTCCGGCATGCCTTGTAAACATTCGAGGATATATTCGGCATCTGAAGTAACAGTCTCCCAAATATGCCTGTTGCTTCTTTGATTCTCGTTGTACAGGTAATACAGAATTCCTGCGAATACATCCCTGGCGGCATCCGGAAAGAATGTATCAATCTGAGAGATAGAATGGGGAATAAGGGAAGTGGCCAAGGCATCGATATCCATGGGGGTCTCTATCTCGTTGAAAAGGTTCCATCCAACGGATCTTGCATCGAGAGGATTGAAGATGATGTCCTTTTCCTCCTCATAGAACCTTCTGAGATAATCCCCTTTGAAGTCATATATGATTGCCTGTGCATTCCGTTTCTTCAAAGCTTCTATGATCTGGGCTGCACAATTTGTTTTTCCTGCTCCCGGGCCCCCGATAATAAACGTGTGCCTGGGTTCTAAAGACTTGGGCATCCGGACACTGCCGATAGGAAGTCCGGGTTCTTCTTTCCTTTTCTTCACCTCGTAATTGAATTCTTTAATCGAGCTGAGCCTGGACCCACGGATATGCTTCCGGTCGGACAGATTCTTTGCCTTGTCATGAAAGAACATCCAGATCGGGACATAGAAGATATATACCGCAGCGCACCAGAAGAAGATGTTACGCATTGTAAAGAGAACGTTGATTGAATAAGCCCGCAAGGGCGCACACGCGGCGATCTGTTGGGCAGTTGCATATACAATTGTTCCGTTGGGGTTTGTGAACTTCATCTTTGCCGTCGGCCACATGATGTATGCAAATAGCCACTGTGAGGCTGAACTGATCGAGGCATTGTCGATCTTGTACCAACAGGCCAGGAAGAATATCAGCACATGAAAGCAGAAGAGCATAGCAACTATCTTGGTGTGCATCTGGATAGACATGCGGAGCTGGTTCCACCATGTCTCGAACCCCTCATAGCTCTGGCTTTGTACCGGGTAACTTTTCATAACATTCCATTCCTCCCTCGCAAGGATCAATTCGATCCGAATACGATAAGGGGTTGTTCAACCCATTTGATGTCTTCTTTTCTGACTGTTCCGAAATATCTGCTGTCAAAGCTGTTATGGTACGTACTTGCAAAAAAATACTCCCCCTGCATAAGGATATATTTACGGTTAATTCTGGGTAACGGGAGGCCTTGGGAATCATACTGTTTCACTGGTCCGGAGTACCTGCCATTAATGTAGAGACCGGCTGCAGAGACATCTACGATGTCTCCTTGCATTGCGACCACAGGCTTTGTGAGGTAGAACTTCAGGTGTTCAGGGAGCCATCCTCTTGTCTTCATCAGACCATAAACATTGTGGGGTATGTCAAAGACACAGATCGTTCCCCTCTCAATCCGTTCCGGATGATCGATCCGGTAGATACCTTTAGGGAGGCTCGGTGTTATCTGGAACATGATCTTATAGCTCAAAGCCTTACACGCAATCATACATCCCACTACTATCAGTAGAGCATGGAGCAGGGGTTTCAGCTCGGCCTTTTTCCTCCACATCAAGTACACTCAGCATTCATTGAAGCGAATACGGTCTCAGGATCATGTCCCGGTTCACCATCACATTGAACTTATAGCCCGGTCTGATCTCAATGGTTGGGGCAACATTGAGCTCACGATCAAGGAGCTTCTGTCCTGCCTGGTTGAATCCTCCAGCTGCTTGACCTGCCATTTGCTGTCTGACGGTTGGGTAATTTCCCTCTGAGTTGTTTCCTCCTGCCTGCTGTGCTCCGACGCTTAAGAATGTGCTCAGCAGAACAGCTCCTGCGATTCTCCCATAGTGATAATTAACCTGGTCATTTACCCCGGCATACCCGGAAAGGTCGGTCCCCTGCATGCCGTTCAAGATGATGGATGATCCGTCCGGGAATATCATCCTGGTCCATACCTGCATGACCCTGTTCTGCCCCCAGGAGATCTGGTTGTCATAGGTCCCTATCAGCTTGGTTCCCTGCGGGATCAGAAGATATTTCCCGGAGACCGAGTCATAGACGTTCTCTCTAAGCTGGGCGATGATTTGCCCGGGCAGGTCTGAGTTTATGCCTGTGATCAGGACTGCAGGGAGGACGGTTCCGGCCATGACCTGGTAAGGGGATGCAGGCTCCTGGATCTGGTGCTCCAGGTATATTGCTTCATCGGATTTTTTTGACTCATCGAGGAATGCCCTCTTCCTGGCCTGGTCAGTATAAGGCTCCTGGCCGCACGGGGCCTGGGCCAGTATCATACCCGGAGGCATTGAAGGCATGTTCGACGCTTGCGTTAAGTCAGCTGCAGGGGATGCCTGCTGCATTCTCGAGGGAGTGCTTGTCTCCGAGAAAAAGATTTTCGATTTCCGGGCCTCGTCAAGTGCCTGCTTCTTCGAGTCTTGCGTCCCTCCTCCCCCTTGGGTGGGCTGATTGTACGGGTCATATGCCTGGGTCTTGCCGTATCGTGGATCTCCACCGTTAAAGCCATATTGATAGGGCTGCTGAGGACCTGTCTGACCATTGTTCATTCCGGGCATGTTCGGGTCCATGTAAGAGGAAGGCTGGCCATTCTGTGCCACATCGCCTGCCTTGCTCCCTCTCATCTGTTCCTCATATGTCTTTGGAAGTTTATCAAAAGATTCCAAGTTCACTTTATCCCGTGTCTCGGTTGCTATTTCAGGATTCGTGGTAGGCTGAATAGTTTGAGTTGCACCACTCTTCTTTGGCCCGATGCCGATCCCGAAAAGGACAAACGCAATGAAAAAAAAGCCACAGAGGAGGCCCACAACCATCTTTTTGTTTATCTTGCTTATGCCTTCCGGTTTCAGTCGTATGTTCTCAAGCATGTTCTTATTCTCCACAGCATGAAAATATCAGTTCACAAAACTCACCTGATCAACGGCAGCCCAAGCTATACCCGTTTGCACTGTTGCGGTAGATGTACACCTTCTCCGGGCTCGACGTGCCGAGCTGCAGCAAGGCTTTGTCGAAAAGCCGGTCCACGATGTAGTAATGCTTCTGATAGCGGTAGTTCACGAGCTGAGAATCGCTCTCCCTGGTCACGATAAACAGGGGTGGCAGCTCTCCCTGCTCGATGTCGGCAGGGAACTGGATGAATACCTTCTTTCCGTCATCAAAGGCCCTCAAGGGTTTCCAGGATGCGCTGCCCTTGATGGTGTAGTTGAAGTTGAGATCAGAGACTTTCAGCGTTGCAATGATATCCATTCTGGTGTTGTTCGTGGCATTGATCCTGTTCGTGAGGTTCGCGAGCTCATCCTTGGGGTAGTACCATGACACACCCGCCTGGTACGTCTCTTTGAAGCTCTGGCATTCCAGGTGATAGATATGTTTGTCCGTCGATACGGCGATATTCGTGTGGAGGCTCGGAAGATGAGGCTTCAGGAAGATGTGTACACGCTGGTCCTTTCCTGTCCCACTTGTTGTCACGTCCAGTGACCATCTTGCGGTATCGCCTGCTGCGGGCGGGCTCGTAAGTGTTTCACCCGGCTGGAGCATGATGTCCGTCACGTGGAACGGTGCACTGTAGATCTCATAAAGGGCTCCTTCCATGTAGTCATAAACGGTTACGGCGTTGATGTACCGGTCCTCGGTGGGCTTCTGGGCTGCCTCCTTGTTCGCCTCGTCTATCACTTTGGCCGGGTCCTGATTTTTCTTCCTGGAGGACACCGTCTCCATTTTCTTGAGCTGAGGACTTGCCACTTTCTTGTAATTCGCCTGGGGCACGGGATCGGCTACGGGGATATCGAATGTTGACCCCTTCTGAGTAGGCGCTTTCACCTGCTGGGCAGGTACGATCTTTTCGTTCTGGGCACATCCCGATATAACAAAAATGCTTATGAGTACGATAATGATATGCTTCTTCATGAATTCACTTCCCTCCTCTTAATTCACCTTGGATATGTTGAAGAAATCGATGAAGATCCCGAGCGGATTGGTACGTAACAGCTTCTCGTCTTTCGGCGTATGAAAGACCAGGTTGAATATGCCTGTATAAGCCTGCCTGGTTGAAGGCGTACCGTTGTTCTCGAAATCCTGCTCATACCAATTCACCTGGTAGCTGTTCTCGCTCATCTTGACAGCGCTCGACACTTCCACGGACACAGCCCTTTTTCCAAGCTGTTTGAACGGGTCCCATTCCTTTGCGTACGCATTGAGGGTGTTCGATCCTTTGGGGGTCAGGAAATTGTATGAGGATAGATAGTTGTGCCTCATAATAATCGCATCCGTCGGGATGGACCGTATCTGTGTCACGAACTGACCCAGGAAATACTCTGTTGCCGCTTCATTTGGCCTGTATAGCTTGTCGGCCTTGCCGACGAGGTTGACGGCCCCATGCTCGTTAACCTCGACGATATAGGGTACGACAGAGGAATTCAGAGCTAGAAAGATGAACCCGATCAGCAAAACAATAATGACCCCAAGCTCTCCGAATGCGATAAGCCTCCAGTTTGCCGCCTGCACCCGGGCCGCACCGATGAAGTCATCGAATTCTTGTCTTGCCCTCTGATAAGGTGTTTCGAGTTCGCCTTCCGGTGCGAACTTCAGCTTTTTAATTATTGCCAGCTTGTCCATTGTTGTTTGTACCCCCTGCCCCCGGTTTGATATCCGGCGCTTTTCCTGTGTTGCCTCCGTCTCTCCTTACTTTATTGTAGCCATATTTTGCTGCTCCTACGGCAGACTTCACTGTCCCGACACTTCTGTTTATTACGGTAGCTGCAGCCCTATCCCCGGCAAAACCAAATGCCGCCGCCCCAGCAAGGAAGTGTGATCCGGATAGATTTGGACCACCTGATATGATTCCGGCTGCGAAATTTGGAGCACTCCAGCAGAGATATGCGATGACACAGGCTATAGAAATTCCGCAGTAAAGAGCATAGTTATCATCTGCAACAGGAGTCAGATCCAAGCTTCCAATGATGTCGTAAGCTACACTGACTATGATTGCCAAAACCATCAGCTTGACACCAATGACAAATGTTCCTCCGATGGCTTTTTCAGCCAGCCATGAAGTAGGTTTGAACACTGCAAACGGGATCAGAATCACGGCACATACCGTGAAGAGATAGAATTCAATGATCACGACGAATAAGTTCCAGGCGATGAGGAAGTAAGCAAAGAGTCCCATTAATCCGGTGAGAAATTGAAGAGCGGAATTAACCGGGTGAATTGCTATATTAGTGACCCCCCCGATGTTGTCAAAAATGGGCTTGGTAACTTTGAACCCCATATCTATTATGGCTGATGGATCAAATAAATTAGCCAAAGTAATCACATTGCCACCAGCAACCAAACCAGCTTGAGCAAATGACATGATCAGTGAATGGGAAAGGGACTTCATTCCTGTGATAATCCAGAGAAACAATCCAATTGCAGAGATCTTTTTGATTGCCGTGACGGTAATGTCACTTTTGCCCAAGGCCCAGAATACACCCAGAACCACTATCTCTATGGCAACCAGGTAACGCATAAGGACAAGTGCATCGGGAAGAATCCTCGCATAGCCTAGAGAAAGTCGACCAGCCAACTGATTGAGTACGGAGGTCAAGATACCAGTATCCATTTTTTTACCTGCCGGTTGGTATATGAATTTTAGGGAAGATCCTTCATGGGGACTGCAGTTGACTTTTTAGTTCCCCAATTTCTCATAGGGTCTTTCTTAGAGCTGTCAGACCCACTGCAACCAGCGAGAAATAACAAAAGGACCACACATGTAACTACTTTCTTAAGCATCACTTACCTCCTCATATTTTATGGAAGATCATTCATGGGTACAGCCGTCGATTTTTTTGTACCCCAATTCCTCATCCGGTATATGTAGTCCTGTTGCCTCTCATAATCTTTTGCCTGCTCCTCAGCGAGCCTGGTTGAGTCAAGATGGTTCTGTACAGCCAGGAGCTGCTGTGTCTTGATCTGCTGTTTGATCTGCATAGCGGCCAGCTCATTGCCGTACTGCTGTGCATCAAGATTTCCAGAAGCATGCCTGGAACCCATCAATACCTGGTCAGTAGCAATGATATCGTCGTTGATCCCCTGGATTTCCTGTGCCTGAACATTCATGGCATTGATATTGGCATTGGCTGTTGCCACAATCTGAGACAACCTCTTGGCTTGTATGTCGCTGGGAGATGCTCCCTGTATCACTGTCCCGAACTGCTGGTAGAGGTTCTGATAGCTACTGTCCAGAGTCTGAATGTTATATCCTACGCCTTGTATCCTGCCTAACATGGTATTGATATCTTGAGTTGTCTGCATGGGTGTATTTCCAATATTCACCTGGAGAGCCTTGAGATTCTGATACTCATTATTGATCATGGTGATCTGGTTTTGGAGCTGATTTAAAAGCTTCTGGTTCTGTTCGAATGCCTGGAGGGCATTATAATAGCTTTCTACGAAGTTCCAGGGATCGTATACCGTGTCATAGCAGTAGGAAGCAGCTGTGATGGATACGGTGAGAACCGAAATAATTACAAAGCTCCTTATGAAGTTGCTCTTGCGCATTGCAATACCTCCTTTGTCCCTGATTTTAGGTTAAGCCATTTGTTCAGAAGGTCATTTTTCCCCTCTTCCAGCAAAGCATCCATAAGCTTGTGGTCATCCTTAGAGCTTGAAGCACATATCGCGAGCGAAACAGGATCGAGCCCCAGGTCAAACAGTCTGTTCCCGGCATCGGACTGGCAGTAATACTGCCTCTTGGGCATGGCATTGACGAGAATCTCGATCTGACGGTGATTCAGTCCGAACCTCTGGTACTGCTCATATGCCTCCGGCTCGAACGCCTTCCGGTTCGGAAGGAAGATCCTTGTCGGACAAGATTCATTAAGAGTGCTAAAGATGGGGCTCTTCACCATGTCAGCAACAGACTGCGTAGAAAAGACGACAGCGACATTGGCCTTCCTCAATGTCTTGAGCCAGTCCCGAATTTTGTTTGAGAAGATAGGATGATCCAGGAAAAGCCAGGATTCATCGAGCAGGAGCAGGGTCGGATCTCCGGTGAACCTCTGGTCAAGACGATGGAACAGGTAGGAAAGCACCGGAGGCACTGCATTGTGCATAGAGACCATGAGATGGTTCATCTCAAAACATTGAAATCTTCCGTATTCAAGGGTGTCGCTCTCGGCATCCAGGAGTTGACCGTATGATCCCTGCAGGGTGTACAGGAAAAGGGCCTCCCGGATCTCTTTGTTTTGCACCAAAGTGACAAGACCGGTGATGGTCCTTTGTCTTATGGGGGATGTAGAAAGATTTGTAAGTGCTTCCCAGAGCTCATTTCTCAAGCTCGGTGTTACTACAACATTTTGCTGAGCCAGGATTTCAGTGACCCACTCCAGAGCCCAGGACCTCTCACTCTCTTTATCGATATTCATCAGAGGCTGAAATGCCAGGTCAATATTCTCTCCCAGGTCGTAGTGATCTCCTTCTGTAAGAAGGGTCGTGATTCTTGCAGACTTGTCCTTGTCGAATATATAAACCTGGGCATTCCTGTATCTCTGGAATTGCACGGCCATGAATGACAGCAGGGCTGATTTGCCGGCACCCGTCGGACCTACGATCATCGTATGCCCGACATCCCCCACATGCGTTGAATATCTGAACGGAGTGTTGCTCAGGGTCTTTGCATAGAAAAGAGGCGGGCCGTTCAAGTGCTTGTTCATTTCCGGGCCCGCCCAGTCTGAAGAGAGTGGAATGAGATGTGTGAGATTGAGAGAATGGACAAGAGGCCTTCTTATGTTTGCCCAGCAGTGACCCGGCAGCGAGCCAAGCCATGACTGAATAACATTCAAAGACTCATTCCTGGTAACGAAGCCTGCAGAGTTGGTAATCTGCTCGACACTGCTGACTTTATCATGCAAAGCGTCGAGGTCCATGTCCCACAGGACGATGCAGGAGGTATAGTACCCGGCTGATACGAGCCCCCCTGCGACCATCTCTGCGACCGCATCGCAATCGTAGGACTTATTCACCGCGTCGGTATCTTCCTTGCCATCGTCGATCTCGTTCATGAAGGACATCTTCACCAGGCTCCACAGGGAACGTTTCTTGGAAAACCATTGTTTCGAATACTTCTTCAGTTCTCTGATAGCCTCGTTCTTTGACAGGCAGATGAACCGGGTAGACCAACGATATTCACACCCCAGCCCGTCCAGGTCCTTCAATATCTGGGGATCAGACTCTAAGGGGAAACCGTCAATCGAGATGACCTTGAGAAAGGATTCTCCGAGCTTCGGCTGAAAGCCCCCTATCAGGAGCTCGTCGGGAAGAAGATAGTCCAGAAAGACCGGTGTCTTTGGTGTTTTCACCGGATGATACTTTGTGGAAATACAGGAGTGGAGGTAAGTGAGGGTTGCATCGTCATCAAGATACTCGACATAGGGAAATATGGTCTTCAGGATATCGACGATCTTCCTCACCTCGTCCTGAAAGTATTCCAGGTGCTTTGTGTAATCGATCTTCTGCTGATCCATGAACTTGTTGAGGATCCTTTGGGATTGTTCCGAGGGTGACATATATGTGAAGGTCAGGTAGTACGTGCTCGTGAAGTGGTGCCCGTTATCGAGAAAGATCCGCTTCCTTTCCTCATCGACCAGGTTGCTTGCAGGGTTGGGAAATTCTGAATTAGGGTAGTAGTTGTACTTCCGCCTTTGTACTTCGATAAAGTAAGCCCAGGGAGAAGGGAGCCTCATCAGTGCGTTGTTTACCTGGGCCGCGACCGCATCGAGTTCCTCCTCTGTCGAGGAGTAGAGATCAGGCCCGTTGAAGATGATTGTTGACTGAAAGGAGCCCGTCTTGTTGATGACAACTCCGGGGGCAATGATCATGGCCCAGGGAAGCCTGTGAGCCAGTTTGTTCGGTGATTCCCTATACTCCTTAAGATGCAGCACCAATACCTCCCCCGCCCAATCCATGGGCAGTAAGCAAAGCTGTCGCTATAGCTTTTGAAAGCTATGGCTCTAGGTAGTCGTCTTCATTGACATGAGAGACCAAAACTTCAAGGAGGTATGGATCTGATTTATATAACACAACAAGAATAATATAAACGGGTATGAGAACCAAAATCATCCAGGCATTCTGCATGCCCAGCACCAGAGCACCGCCTAGCGTTCCCCCCAGGATCGCTACATTCCGGGGTACTCCGGCAATCATGTTCCTTTCTATGAGACCTCGGTGGATTGGGACCTTCATAAATTCAGAATCCCAAACCTCCGCTGAACCCGAAGAATGAAAGACCCCACCCGGTAGCAGCGCAAGCTACGGAAAGACCAAGCACCGCCTGCAAGGACCTCTTCAGAATCCCGCCTGTCTCACCGAAGGCCAGCATGAAGCCCACGGCCATAATTGCCGCAACACTTCCGAACCTGAGCCATGGGCCGGTAAGAGAGTTCAGGATTTGATCGAGAGGGCCTTCCCAGGGCATGCCGCTTCCTGCTGCAAGAAGCATGGATGGGCATACGACAACAAAAAAGATCGCCAACAAGTGTTTCATAACACCCCCTCAAAGTATGAAGAAGCTAGACATATAAACTGTTGCATTTTATTTGGCAACACTTTTTTAATTCTACATATGCTATATTATTATGAATTTATATTGTTTGTCCTATAAGAGGATGAGTCAGGAAATCTCTTGTCCATTGTCTATTAAGCTTTGCGCTTATAATGTATCATTAGTTACCTTCTGCTATTATGGCCGTTTCCATAAATCTTATTTGAGGCTGTCGCTCAGTAAGCTCTAAAACTATCAAATTTGGACCATCAAAACACAAGCCTGCCACCTCTTGTACCTACGCATCAAGCATGGTGTTACCACCTTGCCTGCAAGGCTCAATTCCAGGTCCGTGGTTAGCGGCTACCTGGACAGGATTCTCACCTGTAAGATTACGCGATCTTGCCAGGCCGCTACCCTTGCCGATCTCCCGGCGCACCAGGAATCAACCATATTCGAAAATCGACTTTGACCCCACTTTTGCCTCTATATGAATTGAGATCTGAAAAGACAGGCAGGCCGAAACAGTTCATACGTCCTCGTGCACACATGCAGCGGAGAGAAAAGTTCTCTTCTTCTTGTCACCGTGTTATACCCAGCTTTCTCATCCTGCTCCTGAGGGTATTCGGATTGATCCCGAGGATCTCAGCGGCCCCGCCCAGCCCAAAGATTCTCCCTTTTGTCCAACGTAGCACTTTGCGGATGTGCTGAGATGTAACTTCATCGATATTAAGGAGAACCTGAGCGTCTTCGGACACATCGCTCTTCTTCTCTCTCAATTCGGGAAGACCTAAGTATTCGAAGGCCAGTGATCCGGCATCTTCAAGCCCCCTTTTTCTGATGAGCTCGCGTTCTATGAGGTTCTCCAGTTCCCGTACATTGCCCGGCCATGGATAGGCCTTGAGCCGTTCTACCCCGCGCGCCGAAACGGTGGGCGGCGTGTGGATCTTGAGCTCTTTTGCCTTCTTCTCTACAAAATAGTGGACCAGGGCCGGGATATCCTCTATACGCTGCCGCAGAGGCGGGGTCATGATGGGGAAGATATTGAGCCGATACCACAGGTCCTCCCTGAAATCCCCGGACCTTACCATAGCCTCCAGGTTCTTGTTAGTGGCGCTCATGATGCGGACATCCACCGGTATCATCTGCGTCCCCCCCACGCGCTCGATTTCCTTGTGCTGCAGGACCCGTAAAAGCCTCACCTGGGCCTGGGGAGGGAGCTCGGCGATCTCGTCTAAGAAGATGCTCCCCTTGTCCGCCCGCTCGAAGCGGCCCCGCTTCTGTGTAGTGGCACCGGTGAACGCCCCTTTCTCGTGTCCGAAGAGCTCGGCGTCGAGAAGCCCCTCCGGAATGGCGCCGCAGTTCACCTTGATAAAGGGCGCGTCAGCCCTTGGTGACAGGCGGTGGATTGCATTGGCGATCACTTCTTTGCCCACACCTGTCTCCCCGAGGAGCATGACTGGGCTGTTCAGCGGTGCCACCTGCCGGACCATTTCCATCACCCCAGCCAGTCCGAATTCGGCTCCAATGATCTCGTCACCTGTGCTGAGCAATTCCATGCTGAGCTCCCGGTTCTCGGCATCCAGCATATCTTTCAGCTTCAGGACCTCCTGGTATCTCAGGGCATTGGACATGGTGATGGCAAAAGGCTCGCGCAGCAGGGAGAGGAGACGGGCATGGGTCTTTGTGAACACACCTTTTCCCTCTGCCAGGATGCCAACAGCTCCCAGGAGTGTGCCTTCCACTACTAGTACCATGTACATTGCCGAAGGGTCGGGTGTTTCGTAATAGGGTATGATAGTCCTGGTAGCCGGATCCTTTTCAGGATTGTTTTCGATCCTGACTTCCTTCCATCCGCCGATGCGGTCTTCAATGAACTGCATGGTATCCTTGGGGACCGGTATCGGCGGCATGACCAAGGTCTTTCCTGAAGGGGTTACGGTAACGAGGTTCCGAATAATTCCGACATCCGGTTCAAGCCAGCTCAGGGTAAGCTCGGACACAGGTATGTAATCTTTGATGTACTGAACAAAGTCAGCCATGGCCTTCCCAATGTCCAGGCTGCCGCAAATTCTCAGCGCCGCCTGCCGGAAGAACTCATTCTCATTTACTCTCATAGAATTATCTCTCTCCAAGGTTTCCATACAAAGGAGAAACACTTTTGTTATGATATAGAACAATATTGTGATATATCGCAATCAAATTGTTGCATATCGCTGCAATACCGTAATAACACGCAATTAACTAAATGATATTATTCATCAAATAGACATTACACTCACCTGGCAGCTTTTTTGCAATAATCAAAGAATGAACGCATGCTTTACCTTTGCAAGTGAAGCATTCATACCATGGATCACACCGGAAGATATCGAGACAGAGAAATTGTACACATGTCCAGAAATCATGACAGTGATACCTTTGCGGGGAATTAAGTAGATTAGAAAAAGGGGGGTATAATGGGGCTGAAAAAACAACAATTAAACTCAAAATCCGTTTGTAAGGTGACCTTTGAACTGGCTAAAGAGGCGACTGCATCAGCGAAGGAGGTCTATCTTGTGGGTGACTTCAACAGCTGGGACACCAATGCCACACCCATGAAGAAACACAAAGACGGGACGTTCAGGGTGACAATGAGCCTTGAAAAGGGCTGCGAATATCAATATCGCTACCTTATCGATGGTAAGACATGGGAGAATGATTGGTGCGCCGATAAATATGTGCCTTCTCTCTTTGGGGATCATGAAAATTCCGTTGTAATACTGTAGAAACCCGAATTCTAAAGACAACATGTCTGAGCGGGACGGCACCCATTCATAAAGATATAGAGACAAGGCCATATGGGATGGGGATGGCACCGGGCAGTAATGGGTAGTAGTTATGACCGGGGACTGAGGGGAGAGCGGAAGCACTCCATTCACCGGATACTCATTTCACGGCTAGTATTAGAGGCCATATGTATTTCTGTCGCCTTGATGGCCGGAGTCATTTTCATAGAATTCATAAATATCAATGATAGGGTGGCTGAGCAGGTGGTTCCGGCGGCCGAGCTGTTCAGGTATGCCATTATGGACAATCTCGATTCCCCCGGTCTCGGCGATCATGCAAGGATACGGAACATCATCGGAAGATATCCCCTAAGGAAGATGAGGCCGGCAGACGGCCATTTTGTTTTTGCACGCATTCTGGATGCTGACTTCCATGAGGTTGCGCGGTATACCGATTTCTCCTATGAACACATCAACGATGTAAAGGATTACCTTCTGGAGACAGCTGATAATGCCACCCTCATGCAACGGGGTGTGTGGACCAGAACCTCCCGGGTGGGTTCGGCTGCTGTTGTTCATATGAGATATGAGCTGAAAAACAGCGCCGATATCAGGGCAGGTTATATAGAGGGGATTTATGCCATCTCTCCTGACTTTCTCCGGAAGGCCCGCCTTTCAGCGGTTTATACTGCTCTCATTGCCACGAGCATCGTGCTTCTCACAACGATGATCCTCTACCCCTCCATAAACCGGCTCATGAGAAATATTTTAAGTCTGTCAGCAGGCCTCCTTCACGCCAACCTGGAGATATTGAATGTGCTCGGGAGCGCCATTGCCAAGAGGGACAACGATACGGATATCCATAATTTCCGTGTCACGATCTATGCGGCCAGGATAGCAGAGGAGATGCACTTGGGAGAGGATGAGATCAGGACGTTGACCAAAGGGGCATTCCTCCATGATGTGGGGAAGATCGGCATAAGCGACACCATCCTGCTGAAGCCCGAACAGTTGAGTGAGGAAGAGTGCGAGGAGATGAAGAGGCATGTCGGGCACGGTCTGGACATCGTAAAGCGCTCGGAATGGATCCATGATGCTGCCCTTGTCGTCGGCAACCACCATGAGCACTATGATGGCACCGGCTACCCCAACGGGTTGAGCAGTACGGAGATACCCCTGGTAGCGCGTATTTTTACCATAGCGGATGTCTTCGATGCCCTCACATCGAAGCGTCCCTACAAGGAGGCACTGGGGTTTGATGAGACCATTGAAATTCTCAAGCGGGGCAGAGGAAAAATGTTCGACCCGGAGATACTGGATGTTTTCATGAAAATTGCGGCTTCTCTCTATGAGACCTATGCGAACCGTGACGATGACAAGCCCAGAGATGATTTGAGACGGATCGGGGAACATTACTTTGCTCCAAGTCTTATAGAAAAGAGCTCCCATGTTACTAAAGACGTTTTATGAAATCAGGATATGCCAGGCAGAAAATAGGGATCATGAACTATGGAAAAGGTGGCGTTAATGGATAAGATCATCGTTTTCCCAATGTGCAGGCTGCTGCAGATTCTCAAGGCTGCCTGCCGGAAGACTTGTTTTCACCAACTACCATAGAATCAACCCCAGGGTTCCCACATATATGACATGACCAACGGAGGCGCTATGATATTGAACAACATTGTTATATATCACAATCTAAATTGTTTCATATCACTCCGCCGATCAGGCTAAGATTCTAACATGATGAATTTATAGCCCAATTAGATTATGGCACAGATCTGGCAATTTCATTGTAGAAATAAAATCACGGAGAAAGAATAACCTCACATCTTCACCGGGAAGTAAGGTGTTTATGACATGGACAATCATAAAGATGATTGGTTTCTCAATAATAAGACAGAAAAAGAATCTGATCATTAAAGGAACCGGGAGAAAGGGATGCTATGAACTGTATAGAGATTATAACCGTAAGGGGTGCTGATAAAGATGATTTTGAGAAAGCCCTGAAGTTCTGCACTCAGGTGTCACCTGGACTCGAGACAAAGGAGTTTGTGAATCTGAACATATACCGCAGTAGCGGTTACGGCTCGGATCTCAGCATCCATATTCACTGGGTCTTAGAATCGTTCAGTCCGAAGAAGAGTCTTCTTGGTCTCCGGAT
>Ga0326728_10007488_pt1 | contig 27966 bp, 27 predicted proteins | sample MB3enrmetagenome_FD_207602 | JGI IMG/M metagenome (GOLD analysis project Ga0326728, IMG submission 207602) | Lab enriched peat soil microbial communities from McLean, Ithaca, NY, United States - MB31MN | ecosystem: Environmental > Terrestrial > Soil > Wetlands > Peat | place: USA: New York...
ATCGACCATCACAATGAAAGCCCCAAACCCTTCATCTGGACCGCAAAGGCCGCCGACATCCTGGAGAAGGTCAAGCGCGCTCGGGCAGCCCTGCATAACGGTCAATCTGCATGACGCACTACACTAGGGCCTCCTGCCTCTCGGCTTCGAGCGTGGGTCGCCACGGCTCCTGAAACAGGATCCGAGAATTGTAGTTCTTGGTCAGCAGTAACTGAAGATCGCTGATGTGGCGTTCGAGAAATGCGCCCTCGCAGAAGGCCAGATAGTAATCCCACATGCGAATGAAACGGTCTTCGAACCCCAGAGCTTTGACATCAGCTATGCGGTCAAGAAAGCGGTTGCGCCACGCAGCCAACGTCCGCGCGTAATGAGCCCCCATGTCCTCGGCGTGGAAGAGCGAAAGCCGGGTAGCGCGGGCTAGGGAATCGAGAACTCCTCGCACCGAAGCCAGTTGAGCGCCGGGAAAGATGTATTTCTGGATCCAGTCGCTTTGTTTCATGTATTGAGGAAACCTCTGTTCGTTCATCGTTATGGTCTGTAACAGCATGGAGCCGTCCGGCTTGAGCAGCCGGTCGCACGCGCTAAAGAACTCGTCATAGTGATCGAAACCTACGGCTTCGAACATCTCGATGCTTACGATCTTGTCGAAACTGCCACTCAGGTCGCGATAATCCCTGAGCAGCAGCTCGATGCTCGCGCCGGCGTCCGCGGCGCGGAACAAATTGCGCGCATAGTCATACTGCTGTTGACTGATGGTTGTTGTTGTTACCTGGCAACCGTAGTTTTGAGCGGCATGCAGGGCAAAGCCCCCCCAGCCGGTCCCTATCTCCAGGACACGATCCTGCGGCTGCAGTTCCAACTTGCGGCAGATGCGGTCCAGCTTCTGAAACTGGGCTCTTTCAAGCGAGTCCGTCGGCGTTTCGTACCATGCGCAGGAGTACATCATGCTTCGATCGAGAAAGAGCCGGAAAAACTCGTTGCTCAGATCATAGTGCGCATGAATATTGCGGCGGCTGCCTTCTACCGTGTTCGTTCTGAGGCGGTGGCGCAGCCGGTCGGCGAAGCGGCTGAGCGACGAGAAGAACGAGTTCGACTTCTCCAGTTGCGCCAGATTACGTACCGCCAAACGCATGAGCGAGACCAGGTCGGGCGTGGACCAATCCCCATCCATGTACGCTTCGCCGATCGCTGTATCTCCGCCCATGAGAGCGCGCGCGAAGAACTGCTCCCGGTGGACAACAAGTTGTGCGCCAAGTTCTGACCGCGCATTTCCGAACGTGAGCGTACGGTCAGGCAAAATGAGTTCGAGCGAGCCGCCGTCCAAGTTTTCGAGCATGGACAGGAACAACTTCTTTGCTGTCGATCCGAGAATCTGTTTCATCGCCTCAAACCTCGTTTGCGTGCCGCGGATGCATGAACACCGGCACTTTTTTCAAATAGAGCCGCAAGGCTTCCCAGTGAATGGCGCAGATCACCTTCGCCGTCATCCATGGATGAGAGAAGAGCGCGCGGTGGAGCGAGCGCGCGCTCCACGGCCTGCGCTCTAGGTTCAGCGTCGCATCGAAGAATGGCTTGCCGTCTTCAATTGTGTCCATGTGAGCCACAAGCTTCATGTCCGGCGCCGTAAAGGTGAATGTGTAGTCCAGCTTCATGCTCATGAAAGGAGAAACATGCATGACCTTGGCGCGGCGATACCGCCTGGCGTTCGAGGACGGGAGTTCGTTGTCTTGCCAAAGCCAGTAGTTGTGGCTCTCGCCAAAGGTGCTGTTCACCTCCGCGAGAATCAGCTGGAGCCTTTCTTGCGCGTCGTAACAATAGAAGAATGAAACCGGATTGAAGTTATAGCCGAGATAGCGAAGGTGCGTCAGCAGGAAGACCTGACCATCGGGCAATGAAATTCCATTCGCGGCGGCGTCCCGTTCAAGCCGCTGCCTGAGCGAAAGGTCAGGATTGCCGAAGTGATCGCGCTCATCGTAGCTGGCCCAATTGAAGCGGTTGTAACTGAGAAGCCGCGAGATTCCAGTCAGTTCCTTGATACGGTCAATATCCATAAACGCCATGAAGACGCCGTACGAAAAGCTGTGCGGCACAGGACGGAACCTGCGGTGTCTCACCTTGCCGAAATAGATTGCGGAGTCCATGCTCTAGCACTCCACCGAAAGCGCGCGGGCCACGCGCAATGCTGAAATCAGCCCGTCTTCGTGAAAGCCGTAGAACCAGTACGCCCCGCAATAATGCGTCCGGTTCGGCCCGCTGATCTCGCGCCACCTGTCTTGCGCGCGCACAGCTTCGTGCGTGTAGAGCGGGTGGTGGTACTCGATCTTCCGCAGCACCTTCGCCGGGTCGATCGCATCTTCCCCGTTCAGCGTGACGCAGTAGTCTTCTTTCGTGTTGAGCGACTGCAGCCGGTTCATGGAATAGGTCACGGCAACCGCGCGCCCTCCGTCCAGCCCTAGATTGTAGTTCCAGCTTGCCCGCGCCGTAAGACGGCTGGGCAGCAAGGATGCGTCCGTGTGCAAGGTTGCGATGTTTCGGCTGGTTTTGAAGTTTCCGAGCACGTCGCGCTCTGCGCCGGTTGGCTGCTCCAGCAGGGGCAGCATCTGGTCGCCGTGGCAGGCGAAGACCACCTGGTCAAACTCCATCGCTGGGCGATCCTGGAAGTTCAAGGTCACGCCGCTTTCCTGCCGGCGCACCGACGCAATGCGCGCACCAGAAAAGACTCGCTGCTTGAACGGCGCCGCGAGCAACGGGATGTAGGTGTGGCTGCCACCGCGGATCACCTTCCACTTCGGGTGGGTGTTGATGCCCAACATGTCGTGGTTCTGGAAGAAGCGCAGCAGTGTCAACGCCGGGAAAGAGCGGATGGACTGGAGCGACATGGACCAGACCGCCGAGGCCATGGGGAACAGGTAACGATCGGTGAAGACCTTGTCGTATCGGCCTTCATCAATCACGTCACCGATGGTTGCCGATTCGGCTCCCGGCTGGTCAAGCAGTTTCGGAGCCGTGCGGTTGAAGCGCAGAATTTCCGCAAGCAACAGGTAGTGTTGGCTTCGAAGCAGGTTGGAACGCTGCGCAAAAAAGCCGTTGAGGCCGCGGCTCGAATACTCGAATCCCGTCGTGCGGCAGGAGACGGAGAACGACATGCCGCTCGGTTGGGTTTCCACGCCCAACTCCGCCAGCAGCTTTACGAGGTTGGGGTAGGTACGATCGTTGTGAACAATAAATCCCGTGTCCACTGGAATCGGCTCGCCGCCGTTGTCTACCATGACGGTGTGAGTGTGGCCGCCCAGCCGGGTCTCCTTCTCAAAGAGGGAAACCTCGTGGCTGCGACTGAGATACCAGCCTGCCGCGAGACCCGAGATGCCACTGCCGATGATTGCGATGCGCATCAGGCGGCTCCCCGGGCCCGTTGCCCCGGAACGCGAAATGGGCGCAGATCGCGGGCAATGCCCAGAAAGCTCAGCACCTTCAATACGGCGTAGGTAATATCGACTTCCCACCAGTAGAGTCCCTGACGGCAACTGGCCATGGAGAAGTGATGGTTGTTGTGCCAGCCTTCACCAAACGTGAGCAACGCCAGCAACCAGTTGTTGCGGCTCTCGTCCGGCGTTTCGAAGCGGCGGCTACCGAACACGTGCGCCAGGGAATTGATGCAGAACGTGGCGTGGTAGAGCAGGACGGTGGAGACCAGAAATCCCCAAACAAACGCGGCCGGCCCGCCGATGAGCAGAACCAGGAGCGCGAAAACCGCGGCCGGAACCCAATGATGGCGGTCAAGCCAGCGCAACTCAGGAAACTTTGCAAAGTCAGCAATCTGCTTTTCGTCGTAGTTGTCGTATTCGTTCGAAAGAATCCACCCCACGTGCGCCCACCAGAAGCCGCGCAGCCCCGGCGAGTGAACGTCCGGATCGGCGTCAGAATAGCGGTGGTGCCAGCGGTGATGGGCCGCCCACCAGAGCACGCCTTTTTGCCCGGAACTCTGCGCCAGGGCGGCCATCAGGAACTGCGCGACGCGGCCCAGCTTGTAGCTGCGGTGGCTGAAATAGCGGTGATAACCGGCCGTAACCGCAAACATACGTATGGCATAGGTACCTGCTGTCCACAGCAGCAGGCGGGGAGTAAAGGGCACGAAAAACACTGCCAGCACGCTCGCGTGCAACAGCACAAACAAGAACACCATGCGGAACTCGTAGCGGCCCAATTGCCTCCCTATAACCCTCTCCAATGCACCCGCAGCCGGGCACAACAGTTCAACGTTAGTTCAGGCGTACTGGATTGTCAAGTATTTGTCCATGACAAAAGCTTGACGATGACACGTCCATGCGATATATTTCCCGTGTGAGCTTAGAGAACAGCGTTCAATATCCCATCCGGGCAGCGGCAAATTTGACTGGCCTCAGCATTGATACGCTGCGAGCCTGGGAGCGACGTTACCAGGCGGTTACGCCCATCCGCGGCGAAAGAGGACGCGTCTACGGCGAGGGACATATCCGCAGGCTCATTCTGCTGCGCGACGCAGTGGCGCACGGGCATGCAATTGGACAAGTGGCCGGCTTGGAAGACAGTGCGCTGGAGAAGCTGCTGGTAATGCCGGTTCCGGTCTCAAGAGCTCCGGAGACCAACGCTACAGAACATTCCGTAAGCGATACTTTGCTTCCAGTTGTCGCGGCGATCGAATCGTTCGACTACGCCACAGCCAACTTCCATCTTGGCCGGCTGGCTGCGTTGCTGCCGGTAGACAGGCTGGTGAGCGAGGTGGTGTTTCCCCTGATGCAGTTGGTCGGCGATCGCTGGCACCAGGGAACCCTGACCATTGCGCAGGAGCACATGACGTCTTCGATTCTCCGCAACCTGCTGGGCGGGCTGGTGCGCCTCAATACATCCTCCACTCCCGCGCATCGGATTGTCTTTGCCACGCCCTCAGGGGAGATGCACGAGTTCGGCATTCTGGCGGCCGCCATGATGGCGGTGGCCGGCGGATTTGAAGCTCTCTACCTTGGGTCGAGTCTTCCGGCTCTTGAAATTGTGGCTACGGCCGAACGAACCTCTCCGCGGGCCGTCGTTGTGGGAATCAAGGCAAGCGAGCCGACGCAGACGACCATGGACGAGCTGCGTCTGCTGGCCGCAAAGCTGCCGAAATCTGCGGAGCTATGGGTCGGCGGAACCAATGTGAAGAGAATTCTGCCTTCAATCGGGGGCGCGCGGGCCTTTGCGCTTGAGGACTTCTCGGAATTGGAACAGCATCTGGCAAGGCTGAAGAAGGAGGGCCGGTGAAAACGTTCCTGAAGCTCTTGTTTGGCGGAATTTTCGTCTTCATGGTCGTCATGACCATCCGCACCGGCCTGACTGTGAGCCTGAGTGCGGCGTGGCCCAGCTTCGCCGCCAATCCCTGGGCCATGGCCACGCTCTACGACGCCTACTTCGGATTCGTCACGTTCTACGCATGGGTCTTCTACAAGGAACGGAGCGTGTGGACGAGGGCGTTGTGGTTTCTGCTCATCATGGGACTGGGTAACATCTCCATGTCGTTCTATGTTTTGATTCAACTCTTCCGGCTCAAGCCTGAAGATCCGGCCGCAACGATTCTGCTGAGGCGATCGGCATGAGCGAGACTTTCTGGCGTCGCAAGATCGTCCTGCCTATCGTTGAGTTCCTTCGGCAGGGCCTCACCCCACAGAAGCTTTCCTTCACCATTGCGTTGGGAATCACGATCGGCGTGATTCCGGTCCTGGGTTCAACCATGCTGCTGTGCACGCTGACGGCTTTCGCGTTTGGCCTCAACCTGCCGGCCATTCAGCTCGTCAATTGGCTGGTGTACCCGCTCCAGCTCGCTTTGCTGATCCCGTTTTACCGAATCGGCGGATGGATCTTCAGAACTCCGCCGTCAGAGCTTTCCGTTGTCCGCATCGTCGCGCTAATCCGCACCAGTCTCTTCCACGCCATCGCAACGCTCTGGACGGTGACCATTCATGCCGTGGTGGCGTGGCTGCTGCTCGGAAGCCTCAGTACAGGGCTGCTCTACCTTCTGCTGGTCCCCGTTCTTTCCAGCATGCGCAATCAACTCCAGCCCGCGACAGGAGAGGAATCATGCTGACGTTGATCTTGACGGGAGCGCTCGTTGTCTGCGGCGTGATGTTCCTGCTGTGGCTGATTCATTTCCCCATGCACAATGCGGCCATCGTGGATGCGGGCTGGGCCGGAGGGCTGGCTTTGCTGGGTGCGCTCTACGCGATCATGGGCACCGGCTGGGCGCCGCGCCGCATCGCGATTGCGTCAATGGCGTTGGTCTGGGGCCTGCGGCTTGCGCTCTACCTGCTGTTGACCCGCGTCATCGGCCACCCCGAAGAGGGACGTTACGTCGAGCTCCGCAGGCAGTGGCGGACTAATATCCCGTTGAAGTTTCTTATGTTCTTCGAGTTTCAGGCCGTGCTGTGCATCGTGCTGGCGACGCCTTTCCTGCTTGCCGCAGAAAATCCGACGCCGGCGTTCTCCATCTTCGCTTATGCCGCCGCCCTTTTGTGGGTGGTGTCGATTGCCGGCGAGATCACGGCGGACATGCAGCTCAACGGCTTCAAGGCCAACCCAGCCAACCGCGGAAAAACATGCCGCGCAGGCTTGTGGAAGTATTCGCGCCATCCCAACTATTTTTTCGAGTGGCTCATCTGGGTTGCCTTCTGCCTGTTCGCAATCGATTCCAGGTACGGCTATCTGGCGCTCTTCCCGCCCGCGCTCATGCTCTATTTCCTGTTCCGAGTCACCGGCATCCCCGCCACTGAGGCGCAGGCGCTGCGCACCAGGGGCGAAGACTACAAGCGTTACCAGGAGACCACCAGCGCGTTTGTGCCGTGGTTCCCGAGGAAAGAACACCATGCAAACTGACGCTCTCACCGCTTCCCCCGTCCTTGACGCGGGCTACAACACATGGCTCGAGCGCGGCCTCTTGCCTGACTGGCTCATCCGCATCGGCATCCGGCGTCTGGTATCGGCGCGCCTGCGCAAGGAGCAGCAGGGATCTCCGGCAGAGCAGGCTGAGCGCCTGATGCGGTTTGTCGCGCAACTGCGCCAGAGTCCGGTCGCAATTCGGCCTGACGCCGCTAATGCGCAACACTACGAAGTCCCCGCGGAGTTTTTCCGTCATGTGCTCGGTCCACAAATGAAATACAGTTGCGCGCTGTGGAATGCCGATACCAAAAGTCTTGCCGAGGCCGAAGAGGCCATGCTCGACCTGACCTGCCGCCGCGCCTGTCTTGAAGACGGGCAGGACGTGCTGGAACTTGGTTGTGGCTGGGGGTCTCTCTCGCTTTTCATGGCCCGTCGTTTTCCCAAGAGCCGCATTCTGGCGGTCTCGAACTCCCGCTCGCAAAAGCACTACATCGACTCTCAGGCCGCTCGTCGCGGAATCGCAAATCTCACCGTGCTCACGGCGGATATGAATGAGTTCACCACCGACTCGCGCTTTGACCGCGTCGTCTCGGTAGAAATGTTTGAACACATGCGAAACTACGCGGAACTGCTGCGGCGCATCTCCTCCTGGTCGCGGCCTGGGGCGTTGCTCTTCGTGCATGTGTTTGCGCACAGCCGCTTCGCCTATCCCTACGAGGTGGAGGATTCATCGGACTGGATGGCGCAGCACTTCTTCACCGGCGGCGTTATGCCCAGCGACGATCTGCTGCTTTACTTCCAGGAGCACTTCAACATTCGCGAGCACTGGCGCTTGAGCGGCGCTCACTACCAGAAAACCTCAGAGGCGTGGCTTGAGCGTCTTGACCGGCGCAGAAACGATGTGCTCGCCGTCTTTGCGGACGTCTATGGCAAGGACGAGGCGCAGCGTTGGCTGGCTCGCTGGCGCGTCTTCTTCATGGCCTGCGCAGAGCTGTTCGGATTCGCCGGCGGAAACGAGTGGATCGTCTCCCATTATCTGTTCGAGAACTCAGCCGCCCGCCCGACCGGAGCACAACTCTCATGACCATCCTGCCAACGATTCTTATGGCGTCTGCCCTTATCACCGCGCTTCCCATTGGAGCTCCGCTGCCGCCTCTTCAGGGCGAATTCCTCACTGGCCGTCAGGCGCAGCTTCCGGATGCCGCTTCAGGCCGGGTTGCCTTGCTCGCGATGGGCTTCACGTACAATTCGAGATTTCCGGTCGAGGCCTGGATTGGCCGTTTCCGCAAGGACTTCGGCGGCAATCCCCAGGTCACCTTCTACGAGATCCCGATGATTGGCGGCATGGCGCGTTTGGGAAAATGGTTCATCGACAGCGGCATGCGCAAGGGCACGCCCGTGAGCGATCAGGAAAATGTGATCACCGTCTACGGCGGCACCGATGCCTGGAAGCAGCGCATGGGCTATGAGTCAGCGGACGCTGCCTACCTGGTCTTGCTTGACCGGCACGGTATGGTGCGGTGGCGCCACAGCGGCGCGTTTGATGAAGCCGCATACAAGGACCTCTCGACACACCTGGCCGCCTTGCTTCGTGAACCATAGCAGCGCCGCCTGAAACACGGAGAAGGAATGATGAGTACCGTGACCTACACATTGCGCCGGGAACAGTGGATTGCACGTCCCATTGACGAAGTATTTGCCTTCTTCGCAGACGCTCACAACCTTGAGGCGATCACGCCCCCCTGGCTGGGCTTCAAGATTTTCTCCATGAGTACAGCACCAATTGAGGAAGGGACCACAATTCGCTATCGCCTGCGACTGCACGGCATACCCATCCACTGGGGGACAGAAATCTGCGAATGGAATCCTCCCCGCAGTTTCGTTGACGAACAGACAACGGGCCCCTACAAGCAGTGGCGTCACACGCATACGTTTGAGGAGCACGGAAGCCGGACAAAGATGATCGACGAAGTGCAATACGCGCTGCCTTTCGGCATTCTCGGGCGCAAGGTTCACGCGCTGAAAGTGCGCGGAGATGTCAGCAGGATTTTCGATTACCGCCGCCTGCGGACTGATGCGCTATTCGGCCAGTCGAGCGAGAACGCAGCATGATGCCCCTCGTCTTGATAGCGGGCGCGACTGGTTATGTGGGCAGGGAGCTGCTCAACGCCCTCCTCAACGCGGGCTATCCTGTGCGCTGCCTCGCGCGGCATCCTGAAGCTCTCAGAGCGAAGACGCTTCCAGGAATGGAAGTCGTTGCAGGAGATGTGCTCAACGCCCCATCGGTCCAGGCCGCAATGGCCGGCGTCGGCACTGCCTATTATCTGGTCCACTCCATGGGCTCGACTCAATCCTTTGAGGAACAGGACCGCATAGGGGCACAAAACTTCGCCAACGCGGCCCGCGAGGCTGGCGTCGGGCGAATCATCTATCTCGGTGGCCTCGGCCGCAGCTCGGCCCAGCTCTCAACGCATTTACGCAGCCGCCAGGAGGTAGGCGAACTGCTCAGGTCGGCTGGAGTGCCGGTGATCGAGTTCCGCGCATCGGTCGTCATCGGATCGGGCAGTCTCTCTTTTGAGATGATCCGCTCGCTAGTGGAGCGGCTTCCGGTCATGATCGCGCCGCGCTGGGTTTCCGTCGCCGCGCAGCCCATCGCAATCGCCGATCTGCTTGCCTATCTGATGGCTGCTCTGGACCACCCGATTGCCGGCAGCGAGATCTTCGAAATCGGAGGCTCGGATCGCGTGTCTTACGGCGGCCTGATGCGGGAATACGCACAGCAGCGGGGATTGAAGCGTCTGGTCATCTCCGTGCCGTTCCTCACGCCGCGCTTGTCCAGCCTTTGGCTCGGCCTGGTTACTCCTCTCTTTGTGCGTGTAGGCCGAAAGCTGATTGACAGCATCCGGCATTCGACAGTTGTGGAAGATCCGAGGGCATTGAGCGAGTTCGACATTCGGCCCTGCGGATTTCGCGATGCCGTTGCGGCCGCCATCCATGCGGAGAACAAGCAACTGAAGATCGACCTCCGAACAACTCACGTGAACTCATCCCCCAAAGAGGCGTTCGTCCCGATCCGCCGGATTGGCGGCGTCAGCGGTTGGTATTACGCCAACTGGCTCTGGCAACTGCGCGGTTGGATGGACCGGTTGGTCGGAGGAGTGGGGATGACACGCGGCCGCCTTGATCCGGATGCGCTTTGTGTTGGCGATGTAGTGGATTGTTGGCGCGTGGAGGCGATCGAGCCCGATCACCTGTTGCGCCTGGTTGCAGAGATGAAGCTCCCTGGCCGCGCCATCCTCGAGTTCGAAGTGACGGGCGATGCAGCCGGGACCGTCATTCGCCAAACGGCCTCCTTCGATCCCCTGGGGTTGCTGGGGCGCGCCTACTGGTACTCCGTGCTCCCTTTCCACCACTTTGTCTTCAGTGGCATGCTTCAGGGGATTGCCGCAAGCCTCGGTAATCACCGATCTGACAAGTAAGAATTGAGTTTTCGACTCACTTTGCATGGATTCTCTGTCAACCAATCTCGAAACTCGCCACGATCTGGCGCAACTTGCAAACCAGCCTCGTGTGCTGGTGCGTAGGAGCCTTGCGCTGCGCAAAGGCGGAAGGTGCGTCGTTTACTGGATGCAGCGAGCGATGCGAATTATGGATAATCACGCGCTCGATGTGGCCATCGAAGCGGGGAACCTGTTGGGCCTGCCGGTGGTGGTGTACTTCCAGGTGATTCCAAACTATCCCGGCGCGAATCTGAGGCCTTACCACTTTCTGCAGCAAGGGTTGAGAGATGTCGAGCAAGACGCAGCCGAGCGGGGTGTGGGGTTTGTGCTGCACCGTTCTCCGGAGAATTCTCTGGATGCATTCCTCGAAGAAGTGGAAGCAGAGCTTCTGATCGGCGACGAGAACTCATGTCGTGAGCCGGAACGCTGGCGTCAGGTTTTGACGAGGCGGCTGAAGCCGCCCTACTGGACTGTGGACGCGGATGTGGTGGTTCCCTCGCGGATCTTCGATCGCGGCTTTGTTCTGATGCACCACTTCCGCCCGCATCTGAAAGCCGAGTTGCCTAACTATCTTGTTGAAACCGGAAACTTGATTCCTCTGCATTCGTGGAGACCCTGGAAGAAATCGGATAGCTTCTCATTGGAACAAGATATTACCGCAGGCTTCAGCAAGCTGGACCGCCGAATTGGCCCAGTGGACGGCTTCACCGGCGGGACACACGCTGCATTCAGGCGGCTGCGAGAGTTTGTGAATCTGGAACTGACGAATTACGAGGTCACTCGCAACCACCCGGAAGTGAAGGGAACCAGCCGGCTATCGCCTTATCTTCACTTTGGAAACATCGGCCCCATCACCATTGCGTTGGCGGTCGAGAAAGCTGTGGCCGAGGGCAAAGCGACGGCTGAGACTGGCGAGAGATTCTTGGATCAGTTGATCGGGTAGAGAGAGTTGGCGGTCTTGTTTGTGCGCCATGAGCCGAACTACGACAATCGGGAATGTGCCGCGCCGTGGGCCAGTAAGACGCTGATTGAACACGCCGGCGACACGCGGGTGCATCGCTACAATCTTGATCAACTGGAGCGCGCCGAGACCGCCGACGAGCTGTGGAACGCGGCTCAGCGCGAGATGGTGAATACCGGCTGGATGCACAACTATATGCGCATGTACTGGGCGAAAAAGATTCTGGAATGGGCTCCCGACCCAGCCAGAGCCTATGAGTGGGCGGTATTACTAAATGATCGCTACCAACTGGATGGGCGCGACCCCAATGGATATGCTGGCATAGCCTGGGCCATCGTGGGGCGGCACGACCGTCCCTGGTTCAATCGGCCTATTTTCGGGCTAGTGCGGGCTATGTCCGGGGCTTCGACGGCCAAGAAGTTCGATGCGGAGAAGTACATTCGCCAACAGAGCACGGAAGGCGAAAAGCTTCCGGGCGGTATTCACGGTGGACGGTTGGTGGGCTAACGACAGGATGGCTGATAACAGATGCCGATCCCCCAGGAAACGACGCCCTTGCAGTACGTCGGCCGTCTGCACCGCCTCCCGGATGGAAAGCGGATTGTCCAGGTTTACGATTACGCCGATATTTGTGAATCCATGTTGGCTCGTATGGACGAATGCTGTCTGAAAGGCTACGCGGCCATCGAGTACGAATTGGCTTCAATGCGCGATGAGACCGACTAGCAGCTTACACTCGGCCCGGCAGGCAAAAAATGGGGTCATTGTGAATCGCCGAGAAGGCCGGAATCCGCAAATTCAATCCGCAAATCATCTCGAAATTGAGCGTAATGTAGCGAACATGCAGGCCGCGCTGAAAAATGACCCTATACCAACCAGTAAGTCTTTTATTTAAAGGAAGATACTGGCTGTACCCAGGATTGTACCTCGTAATCAAAAGACGGACGACAATAGCAGATTACGCTCCTAGAAACTGCCGTCAAGTTGCTTATCATCAATATGTTGAAAATGGTGCCCGGAGGGGGACTTGAACCCCCACGTCCATTTAAGGACTGCGGATTTTAAGTCCGCTGCGTCTGCCAATTTCGCCATCCGGGCAGTTCGAACTCAACTTGTTGAATCTGCTAATGTTATCCGCACATCTTCCCATCCAAAAATGGCGTTTCGCACCGGGTGATCTTGCCACTGTGCCCATTCTGTGCCCAACAAACCACGGCAAGCCTGGGGACCCGCCCACATCAGGTTCCAAGCCGTAGCAAGGTGCCCGAATTCAAGCGGTGCAGTGTAGCGTACCGTTTACATGATAGCGCTGCCTGGAGCACGTCATGTGCGGGCTTTTCTCCCCTTGCACGCCGCGCCAGCCGTGGAACCGCCAGCAGATTGCCTTCACGGCACGGCCCCCGTGCCGCGCCTAGCCTGCAAGCCAAGACTCTGCCCGCCTCGTCTCTCGACAGGCGTTTGCGAGATGGTCCATACTGGCGCCGAAGGCTGGCGTCGAAAGGCGGTTGGAGTCGGCAACGCCTGGCTCGAGAAGTGACACTCAGCTCTCTCTCCACTGGTTGGCGAGGCACCCAATTCCATCGTGTCGGGGTTCACAGGCACGGACACATGTTCGAGGCTGACCAGCCACTGAACATTGATCTTCTTGTAGCCGTCCGGGGCGCGAGCGGTGAAGACCGTTTTCTTGCCGTCCTCATCCGTCATCGCGACCGCTGCAGGCTCTGTTCGTAGGCCACGTCTCCTCCCACCGTGACGTCCAAGCCGTCAGGTTCATCACCGCCGGGCCGGGAAACGCGGCAAAGAAATCTGTCCACTACTTGAGGCTGACCATCCCCTTCAGCGGCAAATCCTGCGAAGAGCCTCCCACCAGAATGGTGTACTCGCCCGGAACCAGCGTCCACGCATCCTTGGCTTCGTCGAAGATCGACAGATACTTGGGATCGATCTCGACGGTTACGGTGCGCTTCTCTCCGGCTTCGAGCTTGACCTTGCTCCAGCCGACTAGCCGCTTGAGAGGCTCTTCGGCGCTGGCGGGCAGCGACGCGTAAACTTCGGCGATCTCCGATCCTGCGCGCGCGCCGGCGTTGCACAACGTGAATGTTACTTTGACCTTGCCCTCGGAAGCTACGGAAATATCCGAGTAGGTATAGGTCGTGTAAGAGAGCCCATAGCCGAAGGGAAACAGCACCGGCTTCTTCTCCGCGTCGTACCACTTGTAGCCAACCTTGAAGCCCTCGTCGTAGGCGACCGGGAAAGGCGGCGGCCCCGCGGCCCACTGCTCGGGGGTTGCGGCGCCGTCGAAGCGGCGCGAAATGGGCGGCGGATGCGTGATGGCGGGATGGGGCAGATCGGCCTCGCTTCTGGGGAACGTATTAGGCAACTTGCCAGACGGGTTCACCGTGCCGAACAGTACATTCCCCAAAGCGTTCGCCCCGTCGCTACCGCCATACCAGGCCTCCACAATGGCCGCGGGCGCATCGACCCAGGGCATGGTGACCGGACTGCCGGTCTGCAAAACGACGATGGTGTTCCGATTGGCGTTGGCCACTGCCGCAATCAGATCGTCCTGATGGTGGGGCAGCGAGAGACTGGGCAGGTCCATGCCTTCGCTCTCCCATTGGTAGGCGAAGACGATGGCCACATCCGCGCCCTTGGCTGCCGTCGCAGCGACGGCCGGATCGTCGCCGGAGTCGTACTTCACAGCCGCTTTGGGCGCCCTGGCCTGAATCGCTTTCAAGGGCGAGGTGGGAAACCATATCTCCTGCTGCCAGTGAGTCGCGCCCTGTCCCGGAGCGGCAACGGCATTGCCTCCGGGAGGATCGACTTGGGCTGAGCCGCCGCCGGAGATCATGCCCACGTCGGAATGAGCCCCGATGACCGCTATCGTGTGCAGCCGCGCGGCATCGAGCGGCAGAGCGCCCCGCTCGTCCTTGAGCAGAACGATGCCGCTCTCCTCGATCTTGCGCGCCACTTCAAGACCGGCCCAGGGGTCCACAACGCTGCGCTGGCGCAGAAAGTCGATCGCCCCGGCGGCAAACATCGAGCGCAGGATGCGGTGCACATGCTCATCGAGCTCCGCCTGCGAAATGCTTCCCAATTGCACGGCAGCCTTCAACTTCTCGCCAAAGAAGATATGGTCCGGCTCCTCGTTGTCGAGTCCCGCGGCCGATGCCTTTTCCAAACTGTGGGTTCCGCCCCAGTCCGAAAGAACGAATCCGGGGAAGCGCCAGTCTCTCTTGAGCACCTCTTTGAGCAGGTATTTGTTCTCGCAGGCAAAGTCGCCATTGACGCGGTTATAGGAGCACATCACCGCCCCTGGGTGGCCCTCTGTCACGCCGATCTCAAAGGCTAGCAGGTCCGACTCGCGCGCCGCCCGTTTGGAGATCGCGATGTTGACTGAACTGCGTCCGCTCTCCTGGTCGTTGAAGGCATAGTGTTTGATGTCGCCGATGATGTGCTGCGACTGGGTTCCCTGGATCAGCCGGGCTACCAGCGTTCCGGCCAGCACCGGGTCCTCGCCCAGATACTCGAATGTCCGCCCGTTGCGCGGCTCGCGCGTGATGTCGACTCCGCCGCCGAGCGACATGTTGTAGCCCTGCGCGCGCAGTTCGCGGCCGATCAGCGCGCCGTACTCATACGCCGCGTCCAGGTCCCAACTGGCTGCCGCCGCAACGTTCGCCGGCAAGGCCGTCGAATAGCGGCCGTTGGCGCCGCTCGAGCGAACACCATAAGCCGCGTCGCTCATATCGATTCCGGGAATTCCAAGGCGCGGCACGCCGGCCGAGTAGCCGATTCCGCGGTTCGACGCGGCATTCTCCGCGGTGACCGGCTGGTCGGTGGGCATTCCCACTCCATGCAGGAGAGCCACCTTCTCGTCCAGCGTCATCTCTTTCAGCACCAGATCGGCGCGTTCATCGGGCGAAAGACTCTGGTTCATCCACGGACCGGTGGGCTTGGGCGGCTCATGGCGGTCTTGCGCAAAGCCGGGGGCAGAGACCAGCAGAACTAACAATAACGTGGATGCCGGAATGGCGCGCACCGCGCGGCGGAGGGAATGCTCCATGGAAACTCCTTGGTCAAACGTTTCTTCTCGACCCTATCGATACTATCAATCGGCCGCCGCGCCAGGGCTGGCCTCGCGCCCAGGTCCCCCGTCTTGAGACTCGTGCGCGCACTGTGCACGGGCAGCGGCGCAGGGCAATCGCATTTGAGATTTGAGCGGGCAGCGGCGTTCCCCGGCATTCGGGAGGAGCTCGTTGCAGGTATGATGGGGAGTTGGAAATTTTCTTGCCGAACGATCCTTCAAGGAGGGCCCTCCTGAAGGACGCTTGCATGATCGGGAATCCAGACAGATGGAAGAAACCGAATCCAGAAAAAGAGTGGAGCTGTTCGACACCAGTCTTCGCGACGGGATGCAACAGCCGAACCTCGAAATCTCCGTGCCGAATGCGGTCGGGCTTCTGCAGCGCATGGCCGCCTTTGGCGTGCGCTATGCCGAGATCGGATTTGCCGGCGCAAACCAGTTTGTGGGTGATTTGGCAACGGCGCTTGATTCGGCCGACACCGGAGCGATGAAGCTGGCCTTGTTCGGCAGAACCCGCGGCCGCGGCGCAAAGGTCCGGCAGTGGCCCGACGTTGAATTCATCCTCAACCGCAAGAAGCGCGTCCCGGTCGCGGTGGTCGTGGTCAAATCCAGGCTGCTGGATGTGATGAAGTCTTTGGAGGCCACGCCGGAGGAAAACCTGCTCATGGCTCTGGAAACCATCGACTGCCTTCAGGACAACGGACTTGAAGTCATCGTGGACCTGGAACATGCGATGGATGCCTATTGCGGCCGCTGTGAAAACGGCGAGAGCGGCGACACCGATTCCAGCAAACGCAGCCTGGACTATTTCCACCAGATGACGGCGCAATGCGTGCGCCAGAAGGTAAGCCGGATCGTGGTTTGCGACACCACCGGAGGAGCGAGTCCGGAAGAGGTCACTCAGGCGATCGGCGGCCTGACCAGGGCTTACCCCGATGCGCGATTCGGATTTCATGGCCACACCGATCGCGGGCTGGGGATTGCCAATACCCGAGCCGCGGTTCTTGCCGGCGCGGTGCAGGTTCAAGGCACTCTGCTGGGAACTGGGGAGCGCTGCGGCAATGTGAACCTGACCACAGTGATCGGTGGCATGCAACTGCGGGGCGAAGCCGAGTTTGTTTCGCCCGAATTGCTCACCGGGTTGACCAGGCTCGCCCATTCGGCGTACGCAGCCTTCGGGCTTGAGGTGCCGCACGGGGCCCCTATCGTGGGCACGGGCGCATTCGGCACCTGGGCCGGCATGCACGGCAGCAGCGAACGCAAGAATCCCGGAGCATATCTTTGGTGCGATCCCGCAAGGGTCGGAGCCAACCCTGTGATCGGCGTCAACGCTCAATCGGGAAGAGCCAACGTCATGCTGCTCTCCCAGGCGCTGGGCGTTCCTCTGGATTCCGCGCAGGCCCAGGCTCTGATGGACGCCAACCAGGGGATGATTGAAGGTGGCGGCTTCACGGCCAGCGAGGTCTCCTTCCGGCTCGCCTGCATGAAGGTGCTCGGCGCCCTCGAGAATCGATTCAGCGTGAAGAGTTGGAGAGTTCTGGACGAATCCGACGAGACCAGGAACAGATACGTGCAGGCCTCCATGCTATTGACCATTGGCGACTCCGCCGTCGCGGTAACCCGCGCGGAAGGCGCAGGTCCGGTGGATGCGCTGACCAAGGCTATGCGGCGGGAATTGGAGAAATGGTACCCGGCGATTGCCGCGATGCGTTTGGGCACCTTCACCGTCGCCGCCATCGACGTGTCCGCCCAGGACACGGCGGCTCACGTCCGCGTGACGGTCAGCTTCCATGCCGATGGTCGGGAACCGTGGATCACCGCGGGCGTCAGCAGCGATTTGAACCAGGCGGCGCTGATGGCCATCGTGGATGGCTTCCACTATTGGCTGCTCAATAGCCACGACTAACTCATTAAAGCCGGCTCCCTAACTCCAGTTATAGAATGCGTTCGTAAGGCAGATACACAGGCTCCCAAACATAGGCGCTGAGTTTCTGCCTGAGGGCTTCTTCGTCCATCGGCTGTGCGGCTCCTTCGGCAATGGCTTGCTTTCCTACGGCTTCCGCAACCACCAGACCTACCTTGCGGGAGTCGGCAATCGGCGGCAACAGCGGAGCATTCCTGTCCTCGCGCGCGGGGGAAAGAAGCGCAAGCGCCCTTGCGGCGGCCATGATCATTCCATCGGTGACGCGGCGGGCGCGCGAGACGAGGATGCCCAAGGCGAGACCGGGAAAGATATAGGAGTTATTGGTTTGGGCGATGGGGATGAGCTTGCCGTTGACCTCAACGGGAGCGAATGGACTGCCGGTACCAACCAGCGCGCGGCCATCGGTCCAGCGCAGCAAATCGGCGGGAGTGGCTTCGGCGCGCGAGGTGGGGTTCGATAGCGGGAAGATAATGGGGCGGGAGGTATGCTGCGCCATCTCGCGCACGATCTCTTCGGTAAATGCGCCGGCCTGCGCGGAGGTTCCGGCGAGCACCGTGACTTGCGCATTGCGCACTGCATCTAGCAGCGAAATATCCTCGCCGCCGCCAAGCTTCCACCCTTCCACATCGGCTCGCTTGCGCGCGAACGGCAGTTGGCTCTCTCGCATGCCTCTCCCACCATCGACCAGGAGTCCATACCGGTTGAACGCATAGATGCGTCCGCGGGCTTGCTCTTCGCTCAGCCCTTCTTCCTGCATGGCGGTCAGCACCAGGTTGGCGATGCCAATGCCCGCGGAGCCGGAACCGAAGAGCGCTATGGTCTGCTCCCGAAGCGGGATGCCGGTGGTGTTGACCGCGGCCAGCAGAGTCGCGGTTGTGACCGCGGCGGTTCCCTGAATGTCGTCGTTGAAGGTGCAGAGACGGTCGCGGTAGCGTTCCAGGAAGCGTCCCGCATTCTCTCCGGCAAAGTCTTCCCATTGCAGCAGGATGTGCGGCCAGCGGCGCTCGACGGCGGAGACAAAGGCCTCGACGAAATCGTCGTACTCCTGCCCGCGGACGCGCTTGTGCTCCCAGCCGATGTAGATCGGATCGTTGAGCAGGGCTTCGTTGTCGGTGCCTACATCGAGCAGTACCGGCAGGCAATGTTCGGGCGGAATGCCGGCCAGAGCCGTGTAAAGAGCCATCTTGCCGATGGGAATACCCATCCCGCCCGCGCCCTGGTCGCCCAGCCCGAGGATGCGCTCGCCATCGCTGACCACGATGCAGCGCACTTCGTCATAGCGGGGGTCGCCGAGGATCTGCTCGATGCGGTCCTGGTTGGGATAGCTGAGGAACAGACCACGCGGCTTGCGCCAGATCTCGGAGAAACGCTGGCATCCCTCGCCGACTACAGGCGTATAGACAATGGGCAGCAATTCCTCAATATTGTGCTCGATAAGCGAGTAGAACAGCGTCTCGTTGCTGTCCTCGAGATCGCGCATCAGGTTGTATTTGCCAAAGGGAGTGTCGCGATGATCCAAGGCAATCTTGCGCCGCTCCCGCTGATCTTCCAGAGTTCCCACGTGGGGCGGCAGCAGGCCGTGCAGCGCGAAGATGTCGCGTTCTTCCTCGGTGAATGCGGTGCCCTTGTTGAGCCGGGGATTCGTCAGCAGGTCGAAACCGGAGAGCCGGGTTCGAACCGCGGCATCGCCGGCCTGCTTTGGCGCTGGGCAATCTTCGCTCACTCCGCTGTTCTCCTTATTCCTCCTCGATGATAGCCAAGTCCCATGGCGACAATGTCAATATAGTGCCCTTGGCCAACGCCTTGCCGTCCAGCAGATTCTTGCCCGCGCCATACGAGTAGCCCGCCTTCACCTCCGCGCCCGAGTAGTTGAAGTAGTAGTGCAGCCGCTCGCCCAGCCGGTTGACGCCGTGTTGCACGTGGACCGCGGCGGGCAGTTGCTGGTCGGGGCCGGTCAGGCCGAGCCTGTCGAGAACGCCGCGCAGCACCGCAGTTTGCAACTTGTCGGAGAGATAGGTTCCCTCGTAGAGCAGGGTCCCTGAGCCATACTCGTTCTCCGTGATCGCCGGCCACTTGCCGAAGAAGGGGTGGTCGTAGAAGGCCAGCGGCTTGGCGTGCTCGGCGACCAGAAACTCGGCCCAGTATTGGACCTTGTTGTCCGCCCCGGCGTGGTAGGGATCGCCTTTAAGGGCAAGCGGATGTTCGAGACTGGAGAACTCCTGGTAGCTGAAGCCGGCGGCTTCGCGCAGCGGGCCCGGCGCGCGCACCCAGCGGACGGCGGAGTTCTCGTTGGCGAACCCGCTCTTGAAGGTCATCACCACGTGGCCGCCGGCCTTCACATAGTCCGAGATGCGCTGCAGAAGGGCGTCGTCGGCGATGTAGAGGGCGGGGACAATGAGCAGCTTGTAAGCGGAGAAATCGACGGTGGTGGGGAAGACAAAGTCCGAACCAATGTTCAAGTCGTAGAGGGTGCGATGGATCTGCTGGACGACCGAGACGTAACCGTCGGGCTCGCCTGTCCAGCTCCTGTCCGGCACGCCGCCGCCGTAGGGCATGAATCCCAAGGCGTTGGCTGAATCGCGGCTCCACAGGATCGCTACCTGGTTGTGAATCTGCAGCCCTGCAAGATGGGTACCGATCTTTTGTAACTCGTGCGCGGTGCGGCTGACCTCGGCGTAAGCGCGGTTGGGTTCGAGATCGTGCGAGAGAATGCCCTTCCAATAGGTCTCCTGGTTGGCCGCGATTGAGGACCAGTGCCAGTACTCCACCATGTTGGCGCCGTTGGCCAGATAGGTGTACACATCCTCGCGGAGCTGTCCGTCGTAAGGCGGAAACTGGCTGCCGGAAGTCCAGCCGATGGTCTGCGCGTTGGTCTCGGTGACCAGAAAGTTTCCGTGCTTGAGAGAGCGGGAGAAGTCGCTCTGCAGCGCCTGGAACGAGCCATTGTAGTGGTCCTGCGTCCCGTGATAGATGTTGTCGGCCACAACATCCAGACTGGCAGCGATGTCCTCCTCGTTTACGTCACGCCGCATCATGCCGCCGTAGTCGGTGGTGACAAACTGGCTTGGGCGGGCGCACTCGCGCACCAGCGCCGCCTGCCAGTGAAGAAAGTCCGTCACCCGCATCTGGCTCCAGCGCGTCCACTCCAGCTTGTAGCCGGTGGAGATTGTGCCGTCGCGGGTCGGCAAATCTTCCCAAGTGTGCAGGTCTTCGCCCCAGTAGTTGAGGAACCAGGCCTTGCTCAGGGCCTCGGGCGTTCCGAACTTCCTTTCGAGATAGTGCTGAAAGCCGATGAAGACGTCGGGGTTGGCCGCGTCGTAGCTGGAGGTCTCATTGTCCAGTTGCCAGCCAATCACCGTGGGGTTGTCCTTGTAATGCGCCACGATGTGGCGGATGAGCCGCTCGGCATAGAACCGGTAAGCCGGAGAATCGGTGTCCATGTTCTGCCGGATGCCGTAGGCGCTGGCGATGGGTTGGCCGCCGAACATGCCCGGAGGGATGCGCCGCGCCAATATCTCCGGGTGCTGGTGGGCCATCCAGGCCGGGATCGAGTAGGTGGGCGTGCCGAGGATGACCTTGATTCCCGCCTTGCCCATGGCATCCACCACCCGGTCCATCCACGCGTAGTCGAAACGGCCATCCTCGGGCTCCCACAGGCTCCAGGTCGACTCGCCCATGCGCACCACCGTGAGGCCGGCGGCCTTCATCAGGGCGACGTCCTTGTCCAGCCGGTCGTAGGGCATGTACTCGTGGTAGTAAGCCGCGCCGTAGAGCACGGTGGGGAAATCGAGCGCCTGCTGCGCTGGCGCGAGATTTGAAGTTTGAGCTTGGGTGATGGTCAGGCTGAGCAGAACGGATGTGACCAGGATTTGAAGAAAGCGTTTTCTAATGCAGCGCATATTCCTCCCGTTTTTCAGTCGAACAGTAAGTCTAAATCAGACGCGCAAACTGGTGAACAAGTCGGGCGGGGAATCGGCGGGCTATGGGACTTCTTCCATCAAGTTAGATGAATGTTGCGAAGAAGTTCTCCCCCATCTCCGACAGTGACTGGATCTCCCAGCGCCTCCACCATACCCTCCGGCAAGCCGCCAAAGTCGGCGCCATCGGCAACAATCGGTGGACTACTTGGCCAGAAGATGACTACAGATCCCATGCGCAGTATTGAGAATAGGGCCTCCCATAGCCGCATATCGCCGCATGGCCTTTCGATGAAAAGGTGATTCAGCTTTTCCGAATCGGCTTCCAGTGCACGTACTTCGATGCGGCAGCTGTTTCGGGAATCGTATTGAATTATCCAAGATTCCGACTGTGATTCTTCACCACTCATTGGGAACAGCCGGCGCACCGAGTCCCTCGACAGGCCAGCCCTTGCCGTCTCGCCGTAGCAATCCATCCACATCTCGAATCCCATCCGGCCCTCCGTCGGTCTTCACCTCTTGCATTCTTATGGGCCAGCGTCAAGAAAAGTCGGCCGGCCGGACAAGTTCTTCTCCGATTCGAGGCGGTTCGAAATCGACCTCGGCAATTCCGGGCATGGCCTGCAGGTCCACGAGGCTCTCCCCCCTGCCGCCAATCCGGCGATACTCTTCAATCGTCAACAAATCAAAGGCGTGCTGGCCGTGTTCGCTGATGAAGACCGGCCCATGAACGGCCTCCATCCGTGCGCGCTTCGGGTCCTGGTCGAATTCCTTGAATGACAAAGTAGTGTTCGCCACAGCTGCCCCTTTCAGGCAATACAGAGCAATTATCGTCCGAAACACGCCTACTCGAAGGTGAGCAAGACGATCTCCGGATGCGTTCCCACGCGCATGGGAGGGCCCCACGTACCCGCGCCGCTTGAGGTGTAAACCTGCAGCGCGCCGAAGCGTTGCAATCCATAGGTATATTTGCCGAAGACAAGCCGGGTGAACCAGTTGAAGGGGAAGAGTTGTCCGCCGTGCGTGTGGCCGGAAAGTTGGAAGCTGACGCCGGCTTGCTCCACGATGGGCAGGCGGTTAGGCACGTGGTGGAGCAGAATCGTTGCCTGGCCGGAAGCAGGGCCCAGGCTCTGAAGGAAGGCGCGCAGGCGCATGGGGTAGGTGGAGTCGCCATAGTCCACCCCAAGGATGTGCAAGCCATCCACGGTGACCCGCTCGTTGGCGAGCACGCGGATGCCGGCACGGACAAGAACCTCGGCATAGTGCGCCTCACTTCCGAACCCCTCGTGGTTGCCGCTGGAGAAGTAGATGCCGAAGGGCGGCGAAAGCTCGCGAAACGGAGCGGCTAAGCGGTCGGCGTCGGCCTTTGAGCCGTCGAAGAAGTCACCGGGGAGGAAAACAATATCCGGGCGGAGACGCGCGGCCAGTCTCGCGATCCGTCGGCTGAAGCCCGGCCCGTTCACATGACCCAGATGTAGATCGCTGACCACCAGGGCCGTACGCCCGCGCCAGGCCGCGGGCAGGCATGGGAGTTCCACTCTGATTCGCCGGATGCGAATCCATTGGGCATTGAGCAGACCATAGACGCCGGCCGCCAGCGCCAGGGCGAAGAACGTCGTGGCAATCGGTGGCCGATAGCGGGCGGCGTTTTGAGACTGTCCATAAAACTGCAATGCGAACCATGCGAGCCAACTGGCGCAAGCAGCGAGGAAAAAGAAGTTGAGAAAGCCCAGCCAGACGGCGGCGATTTTGTAAACAACTCTGACCGGCGGGTTGGAGTAACTGAAGCCGAGCAGCGCGGCGGCCATGAAACTGAAAGCCAACAGGCTGAGCCCCAACCGCAACGCCAGAACTTCGGCGGGGCTGAGACCGGCCCAGAAGACGACCAGGGTGTCGAAGATAAACCAGTGGGCAAGAGCCAGAAGGGCTTGCATCAGCACGATGCCGAGGACTGGCCATGCTTTCAAACCGGACCCCCCTGTCTCAACTCCTTCTTCAATTCTTGCATGAACCGGGACGCCGTCGGCGGGCCGCGACAGCCTCGGTTTTCACGTGAAACAATCCTTTCATGACCCCAATCGGGGACAACGCGCTCGGTCTATACATCTCCATCCCCTTTTGCCGGTCCAAGTGTACCTACTGTAACTTTGCCTCGGGGGTCTATCCGGCCAGCCAACATGCGCGTTATGTGGATCGTCTGATTGAAGACATGCAAGCAGCCCCTGCGTGGGCCGCGAGGATGGGCGCGGAGTTGCCGCGCCGGGTGGATACCGTTTACCTCGGTGGAGGAACGCCCAGTTTGCTGTCGGCGGAGTTGCTGGAGCGGCTGTTTGCGGCCGTGCGGGCGGTGTTCGACCTGGATCCGGATGTGGAGATCGTTGTCGAATGCGCGCCGGGACAGCTTGCAGACTCGACCCTTGGCGCCATGGTCAACGCAGGCGTCAATCGGGTCAGCCTGGGCGTGCAATCGTTCATCGACCGCGAGGCGGCTACCAGCGGCAGGCTGCACAACCGTGCGGTTGTGGAGGCGGATCTGCGCCGGCTGCGCAAGGCCGGAATCGCTAACCTGAGCGTAGACTTGATCGCGGGCCTGGCTGGGCAGACGTTTGCCTCCTGGCAAGAGTCGCTGGCCGTCCTCATCGACTCGGGCGTTCCCCACGCCAGCCTGTACATGCTTGAGGTGGACGAGGATTCCCGGCTGGGACGCGAAATGCTCGCCGGAGGGCCGCGCTACCACGCCGGACTGGTTCCCGCCGCCGACGCGATTGCCCAGATGTACTCGACGGCGATCGAGCAGCTTGGGAATGCTGGCCTCGGCCAGTATGAGATTTCAAACTTCTGTTGTGCGGGCTTCGCATCCCGGCACAACTTGCGCTACTGGCAACGGCGGCCGTACCTGGGGCTGGGGCTGGATGCTTCGTCGATGCTCCGGGAAGCATTGCCGGCGGTGGACTCTGCCAGGCCCGGATACGTTTTGCGCTCGACGACTACCGGCGATCTCGCGGCATATTTTGCCGGTCCGGAACAGGCGGAGACTGCCTGGCTTTCGCCGGTCCGGCAGCACGAAGAGGCTTGGTTTCTGGGGCTAAGGCTGAATGCGGGCGTAGATGTGGCCCTGATCGAGAGCGAGTTTGGCCGCGACCTGGTGGCGCGGGCGCTTGCGGCCGTTGACCGGCTCTTGGACGGAGGACTTGTCGCCTTCGACGGTGCAACGGTTCGGCTGACTGCTCAGGGACAACTTCTGTCGAACGATGTTTTTCAGGAGTTCCTGGGCCTCGCCCCCCAAGAGGACGCGAGGAAGATGGAAGCGCGTCATTGTTGAGTGTTGAGTAACCTTGGAAATCGATAAAGCCGATTCCCCAATTCCCACAGCCAAGACGACCATGAGGGACATGAAATCATCCCGGAAAGGAGCCGTCCGTGCTGCCCGACTCACGCTCTCCTTCAGGCTCCTTCGCGGTTTGGAAAAGACGACCGAGCCGCTGGCCTTGCAGGGCAATCACAGCTCTGCGAGCCCAATCTCGACGCTTCCAATCGAGAAGCCGCTCAGCGGGTTAGCTCCGGCGCAATGTAGCCCGCCGGCCGCGGCCAGCGCGCCTCCACGGTCGTCCCAATGCCGCCCCTGGGCCGGAACTCGCCCTTCACCACCGCCCACACCGGCTCGCAGGCCTTCACAACGTCTTCCAGCACCTGGTTGACGATGTTCTCCTGAAAGATGCCCAGATTGCGGTAACAGAAGAGATATTCCTTCAGCGACTTCAGCTCCAGGCAGCGCTCCCGCGGCATGTAGCGGATGGTCAGAACGCCGAAGTCGGGCAGCCCGGTCTTGGGGCACACCGAGGTCAGCTCCGGATCGTCGATCGATATCTCGTACCCCGGAAACTGATTCTGCCAGGTCTCGATGGCGGGAAACGCAAAGTCCAATCCGGCCTTGGCGTGCTCTTCTGTATAGCGGAGTTCCATTGCCATGAGCTCATTGTACGAGCCTGCGGTTCTGCGGGCCATTCGCGCGGCAGGCCTCATTTTCCCGCTCCCTCCTGGCAGTTTTTGAGTCAGTTATACTGACCGTGGTTAGATGAATGACTGAAGAAAGCAAGCGATCGCTCCGGCTCTGGCTTTGGAGAGGTACGGCACTCCTTGTAGTTCTCGTCTTTTTTGTGTCCCGGTACATGCTCCGGGAGGGGCTGCCGGTGCGCGAGGTCGAGGTCCGGCATGAGCAACTGGTGAACACGATAAGCACCAACGGCCGCGTCGAGCCGGAGGCAAACTACGAGTTTCATTCGCCCCTTGCCACCACCGTCAAAGCGGTCTATGTGCAGCCGGGCGACCAGGTTCAGCCCGGCAAGCTGATGATGGTGCTCGACGACGTGGAGGCGCGGGCCCGCCTGGCCACGGCCGAAAGCGGCGTCAAGGCTGCCCAGGCCGCTGTGGAAGCGGCTACCCACAACGGAACCCAGCAGGAGCGCCAGGCGGCGGAGGCCGACATTGCTCGCGCCCGCCTCGACCGCGATCAGGCTCGCCGCGATCTGGACGCCCTGATCAAGCTCAACTCCGCAGGCGCGGCGTCGCCCAGCGAATTGTCGGCGGCCCGCGAGCGGCTTGGAGGCGCGGAGGCCTCCCTCCACGCAGCCGAGGAGGGCGCGCACCACCGCTACTCTCCCGTCGAGATTGCCCGCGCCCAGGCTGCGCTCGCCGATGCCCAAGCCAATCTGGATGCGGCGCGCCAGGTCGTGGCGCAAACCTCTATTCATGCCCCCGTCGCCGGAACCGTCTACGCCGTGAATGCGGGACGCACCGAGTTTGTCGAGCAGGGCAAGCTCCTGATCGAGCTCGCCGACCTCAGCCATCAGCGCGTCCGCGCCTATTTCGATGAGCCCGAGATCGGACGCCTGGCCCTCGGCCAGAACATCCAGATCAAATGGAACGCCAAGCCCGGTCACGAGTGGCTCGGACACATCGTTCGCACGCCAAAGACGGTCATCACCTACGGCACTCGCACCGTGGGCGAAGTGCTGGTGGCCATCGACGACGGGGTCGACGGCCTGCTCCCCGATACCAACGTCACCGTCACCGTCACCACCTCCAGCGAGCCGAACGCGCTCAGCATCCCGCGCGAGGCGCTCCACGCCGAGAACGGCAAATCCTATGTCTTCAAGGTAGTCGGCAGCCAGTTGAAGCGCACGCCCGTCACCACCGGGACCATCAACCTCACCCAGGCGGCAATCGTCTCCGGACTCAGTGAGGGAGATTTCGTGGCCACCGGCTCAACCAATGGACAGCCCTTGCAGGAGGGCGTTCCAATCAAGGTAATGCGGTGAGGCTCTTGCTCGTTGCGGCTGGGGGACTGCTCGCCGGATCTCTGGCGGCAGCCATCGCCATTGCGGCCCACGCCGAGCCAGCCCCCAAGGCGGCCAACGTCCCAAAGTCAGACCCAAAGACCCCCCTGGCTCTGGCCAACGCCGCTCTCCAGGCCGGCGAGGCGGATAAGGCGCTCTCCGTCCTGCAGTCCATCTCCCAACCGGCCACCGACCTGGCGGAAGCGCGCAACCTCCAATGCCGCGTCGAGTTCACTTTGGAGCATTGGGATGCCGCCGTCGATCAATGCCGGCAGGCGGTGAATCTGGAAGAGCTGAACTCCAACTACCGCATGTGGCTGGGCCGCGCGCTGGGCGAGAAGGCTAACCGCGCCAATTTCCTCAGCGCCTATTCCCTGGCCAAACGGGTGCGCGCGGAGTTCGAAGAAGCGGTCCGCCTCAATCCGCGCAACACTGAGGCGCTTTCGGACCTGGGCGAGTTCTACTTTGCCGCCCCCGGCATTGTCGGCGGGGGCGCGGCCAAGGCCGAAGCCATCGCCGCCAAGCTGGACAATCTCGATCCGCCGCGCGCTCATCAATTGCGCGGCCGCATTGCCGTCGAGCAAAGGGACTACGGCACGGCGGAGCGGGAGTTCAAGCAGGCCATCGCCCTAGACGCTCATCCCGCCTTCCCCTGGGTTACTCTGGCCAACTTCTATCGCCAGCGCCAGCGCTTTGCCGAGATGCTTTCGGCTGTGCGCAGCGTCCTCCATGCGGCGGAGCGGGACAAGCGCGCGGGCGTCGCGCTCTACGACGCGGCGTCGGTCCTGATCGAGGCCCAGCGGGAGCCGGAGTTGGCCGCCAAAATGCTCGAAAATTATCTGGACGGTTACACCAAAACCGAGGAGGCGCCGGCGTTTGTGGCCCACACCCGGCTGGCGCGCTTGAAACTGGAACTCGGCGACCAGGCTGCCGCGGCCCACGAGCAGGCGGCGGCCCTGGCCCTGGCCCATGAGTACAAGCCGGCCCAGGACCTCACCCGCCTGGAAACCAAGCATTGACAGGAAGAGTGCATTTGACCATCCGACCCAATCCGCGCACCGCCTGGGCGACGATCCCACTCGCGCCCATCCTCCTGACTATGGCGATCGAGGTTGCGACGGCTCCGCTTCCAGCCCAGGTCTCGCTGGCCACTGTGGTCGATCTCGCCCAGCGCAACTCCTCCGCCGTCAAGCTCGCCGAAGCCGATTTGCTGAAGGCGCAAGCCGCACTGGCTCAGATCCACGATGCCTATATCCCCAATTTCGTCATCGGCTCCGTAGTTGGTTACTCGCACGGCTTTCCCACCGGCCAGCCGTCGGTGGGCAGCGCCTCCATGCAGTCGCTGGTCCTCAGCTATTC
>Ga0326728_10007489_pt1 | contig 27963 bp, 34 predicted proteins | sample MB3enrmetagenome_FD_207602 | JGI IMG/M metagenome (GOLD analysis project Ga0326728, IMG submission 207602) | Lab enriched peat soil microbial communities from McLean, Ithaca, NY, United States - MB31MN | ecosystem: Environmental > Terrestrial > Soil > Wetlands > Peat | place: USA: New York...
GATCCCGCATCTTTTCAACGCCACCGGCAAGCGCAACGTCGCAAATCCCTGAGGCAATCGCCAGAAATGCCGACCTGAAAGCGAAACCGCTGGAAGCACATGCGTTTTCAACACGCGTTATCGGAATGCCCGTGATCTTGGTCTCTTCGCCAACGACTGCCGCGAAATTGCCCAATTGGCCCCCTCCGACGCCCAATGTTCCAATGTATGCTTCCTGGATCAATTTAGGATCAAATCCCTTGTCCGCGTCGGCGACGGCCTCATTGAACGCTTGCGCGAATAGGTCGCCCGCACCCAGATCAGGATGATCGCCGAACTTGGTTTGTCCAACGCCGACAATTGCAACTTGGCGCAAAATTGAAAACCGCTAACAGTCCTCTTCGGAAGATCGCTTCAGTATCTTAGCTCTACCGAGCATCCTGACGTGCTTAAGCCTGTTGGTCAGCGATCGGCGACTAGGCGCAGTCGCCAGATCGATTACCGTAATCGCGTTACTCTAGCTTGGAAGGATCTTCCGGCAATTCCTTCACTTTCTGCAGGAACCATGGAGACTTGGTTAGCCCAGGGATGGCTCTGCGTAGTGGGCTTTATGAAGGCGAAGGAGCTCGTCGGGCTTGGAAGATCCTTGACAGAGGAAGAAACGTGTAAGCTCGGTTTGATCGAAAAAGCATGCTTTCAGCTATGCAACCAAAAGGCGACGGGATATAGGCATGAAGTTCCAGTCCATAACTTTCGGCATTTCCGCTTTCATATCCTAACAAAAACCCGAGTTGAGGAGGAAGTAGCTCAATGCCACTAGACTTCAACTTCACTGAGGAGCAAGAGCTCTTCAGACGGACTATCAAAGAAAGCTACGCGAAGACCATTTCACCGAAGACCAAGGAGATAACGAAAGCTAGGATGATCACACCCGATGTGCATAAGGCCCTGACAAGTCAAGGGTTCTTCGGCCTACTACTTCCAAAGGAATTTGGCGGAAGCGAAGCGGACTATGTCACCTTCAACATAGCCGTAGAGGAACTGATGAAAGCTGATACGACAGGCATTGCCGGAATTCCCGTGTGGTACACCGCGGCGTGTGCTCGTATGATTTCGGTGTACGGCACCTCCGCGCTGAAAGAGGAAGTTCTTCCAAAAGTCGTGAAGGATGGGTGGATAACCCCGCTTCATAGCACAGAGCCTGGATGCGGCACCGACTTCACTGCCATCACCACCAATGCCAAGAGGGACAGTGGGGAATATGTCGTCAACGGGGAGAAACAGATCCTAAGCTGCATTCCAGAAGCAATGAAGTATGGCGGCGGTTTCATCACAAGCGTAAAAACGAAGCCTGAACTTGGACCGAAGGGGATGAGCCTCATTTACATTCCCGCCACTTCGGCTGGAATCAGTACAACGGTTTTTGAGGGCATGGGAATCGACGTAGGTGGAGTCAGATACGAGAACACCAGGATTCCAGAACACTGCCTCATCGGAGCAGAGGGGAGGGGGCGTCAATTAACATACGAATCCTTTGTTCACGCTCGAGTCCCAACCGCAATGACGCTTGTTGCGATTGCTGAGAAGTGCATTGAGCTTGGCATGGATTATATGAAACAACGTCGCGTTTTCGGCCAACTACTAGCAGGCTTTGAAGGGATCCAGTTCGAACTCGCGGAGGACTACGCGAATGTCCTTGCGGCAAGATGGTTATGCTATCGCGCAGCATACATTGTGGACAAATATCATGAAGGCAAAGCGCCCTTTCAGGATGCCATGATGGCGGCGTCTTGCGCTAAGCTCGTGGCCTCAGAGAGCTGTATGAAGGCTATCAGTGACGCAGTAGAATGGTTCGGCGGTATGGGAACGACAACCGACTACGAGATACAACAGGCATTTAGAATGGCAAGACAACAAGCAATCGCAGAAGGAACTAGGAACACCCAGAAGATCGTGATTGCACTTCAGCTGCTTGGCTCAGAATTCACGCCTTGGAGAAGGTCGGAACAGGCAAAGTAGCTTGACGTGCACATGAAAGACTCCGGCTGTTCGATGTAACTCCTTGGTAGCTCGGCGTCAGGACGAGTTCCCTACTTGCAGCCCTAAAATTGACGAGAGTTCTGGTACGAGATATTAGCAGTGCGCATTGCACAAGAAAAGAAAAATGGTGAGGGTGAGGGTTCCAATTTGATCCACGGCGTCGGGGCTAATCTGTCTTCGCGAGCTTAATCTCGATCGTGGAAACGTTTCGCTTTTCACCCTCATCTCCTAGCACTTCGGTTCCGATCGCAATCTCCTTGATGTTGAGTTTGCCTGCAAAGAACCGTCTGCGGCACACCTCGACCACGTCAACAGCTTGGGATATCATACGGCCTCGGGCCTTCACAGAGAGTTCCTTGCTGCCGCTATTGAGCTGCATCACGATTGCTGTTACGTAGCTCATCAGGGGCTTTTGTCCGACGAAAATTGTGTTGGAAGGAATGCCACTTCGGGTTGGAGCCGGTCTGTCTAGGTTTGTCTGTTCGGTCATGTGTTGTTCACCTCCGTGTTGAAAGCTCGTCCAAGCAGGAGGTTCACAGATAGCGACATTTCAAGTTTGGCATACTCTTGTGTTCATGTTCGAAATCGTCAGACCTTACTGAATTTGCCATGGTTGCCTCGAATTTCTCCACTCACGGGTTGAGGTCGGTGTCGTCTTCAGAACGAAAAAGGACAAGAAACCTTGCCTACTTCGTCCTCTTTCTCTTTCTAACATTTTTCGCTTGGGAGGGGTCTTTAGGGAGCTTCTTGCGACTCAAGAATGAGTTTTGCTCTCTCGATCGGCCTACGATACTGTTCTTGACAACGTTGCTGCAAATTTCGCCTTGACTCTCCTTCCAAAAAATGAAGTGATTTAGCGGCCTGATGCAGATTGAGAATCGCTCTAGCCTCTAAGTTGGCAATTATGTTCCATGCCATCTTGGCTTTGTCAGAACCGTTCTTGGTCATCTTCTAGAGGTCGTATACAGTTCCAGGTATTTTGGGAAAGGGTTGAACTTCGCCTATGTGTCTCGCACCCACTATCCAGCTTACGAGTCTCTCGACACCTATTCCTGCGCCGGCAGACGGCATCAACCTGTCCTCCCTTGCTAACCGGAGAAGGAGTGTGTAGTTTTCTTTCGCGACCTCATCCCTCTGCATCTTGGTGAGGATTTTATCGTATTCCCATTCTCGCCTAGCCCCTGAAAGAACCTCACCATATCCCGGCAGGTATAGGTCGTAGTTATCCCACCTCTGGGTCTGAAGATCTTGATAATCGTAGAACTCTCTAGGTATATCCGTAACCCATACGGGGTCATGAATTTCTAACGGCAATCTCGACTCCCATTCCTCGCCGTATTTGGCGACGAGCTCCTCCCTGTCGAAAACTTCGAAAGGCGTCGTTCGGATTCTTAGTTTCTCGTTTCGGAGGGAGTCTAACGTTTGACTGCAGTTGGCGTTCAAATCTTCCACCAAGCCCTGGAGGATCGCCTCGCATAGCTGCATGATGTCCTTGGAAGATGCCGACCTTGCCTCAAAATCTAACTGTGTGAACTCGTAGATGTGCCATCCAGTCGATTTTCTTTCCCTTCTCTCGACCCGTACGTTGGGCGAGAGAATGAACAGCTTCGGATGTAACAGGGAGCACGCGACGAGCTTATGAATTATCATGCTAAGTGTCGTCCGCACTCTCTCATCGTACAATTCGACTTCGATCCGTTTCTCTATCGAGGCCCCTGGATCCGGCCACAGCGGGTCAGTGCATTTCGAGAATATCACGGGAAGTGCCCATTCGAATCCGAACCGTGTGAATTTTTCAGTGAGGTATCCTAGTAGCCGCGTTGTTACTGCGCAAATCTGACGCTTTCTTTCAAGTTCGTCAATGGACAGTTGATCCAAGGGTTTAGGGAGTTCCAGTATCGACTGGCGCGTTTCTGTCTGAAGTGACATGGCGGATGGCGTTCTCTCTTGTCACTATAAGCATTTTGCCGCAAATCCGGGTGATTCGCCGGAAAATAACCGCAAAACCTATAATTTATTGGCATATTGCTCGGCTTATGATCGATGCGAAGGATCGCAGGCTTCTAGACGAGTTGATGGAGGATGCTCGGAAGTCTGTCGTAGACATCTCGAACGACTTGGGGATTCCGCGAGCGACTGTGCAAGAACGGATTAAAAGGATGAAGCAGAGTGGGGTTATCAGAAAATTTGTTGCGATACCAGACTACTCGCTTCTCGGAAGGCCCGTGACCGCGTTCATTTTTGTCTCTTTCATGCCGGGCGCTGTCTCCCAGAGGGAGCTTGGCGAGCAGATAAGCCACTTACCGAGGGTGGACGAGGTTCACTTGATCACTGGAGAGTGGGATATCGTGTTGAAGGTTAGGGCTGGGTCAATGGACGAGTTGGGCAAATTGGTACTTGATAAGCTTAGAGCTATGAAAGGCGTCATGAGAACGGATACTTGCGTCTGCTTCAACACGTTAAAGGAATACGCCTGATATTTGAAGCATCGAGAACTTGGGCCGGTGCCTTGTTCCCGCTTTCAGGCGCGTTTCGCGTCCATTTTTTTGGCTCTGTAAAGTCCTTGTCGGACGCTGGAGGCTGTAAATAATCGTCGGATATGCCCGCTTGATCATTCTTTTAATTGGACTTGTTCTCCTAATACGTTCACGGTCTTTACCTTTGACGAGCTGGCAACAGAACTTCGGACTGATTATCGGTTTATGTGCGGCGGTCTTCGCGGCGATCGGAGCGGTTTCTTGGCCGATGTTAACGAGTAGCTATGTTCTTGGGTGGGAGTATGTCGGTGGAGTAATTTTGGTGATATTTGCTGGTTTTCTTTGGTTTAACAATCTACGTGGAGCTGATCAAGCGAAGAAGAAAGAAAGAGTAAAGAAACGGCTCCTATCGCTAGGTCTAAGAGAAATTGAGGCCGACGCATGGATTCAGAACGAACCAAACTACTCATCCGACGCTATTTTACAGGGCAAAACCGACCGACGAGGATCTGACACCGTCTCCGTTTTCGATCTGTTGCATCTATGGGACGCCCGTCTTCTCCGTTTTCGTTTTCGCAAGAACCGAAACAGGAGCCGAGAGTTAACAGCCACAAAGACCTAAACCATTTTTCAGGCATGAGCCGACAAGTTACCAAAACTTACTTCTGGGTAACGTTAGGCATGATAGTTAACGATGAGTCGGCGCAGTAGTTCGCAGTGGTGCGAGGACGGCTGGGGCTTCTTCTGTTTTATAGGAAGTCTCTTCTGCCACCATCCACTAGGAGAGTCTTGCCGGTGATGAATCGTGAATCGTCGCTGGCCAAGAATAGAACCGCTGCAGCAATGTCTTCGGGCTCACCGATTATGCCTAGCGAGGTTATCCTCTTCCTGTCCTCTAGAAACTTGGCGTACTCTTGATCTGTCATTTTCCCTTTGAGCATGTCAGTATGAACTGCTCCGGGCGCTATGCAATTTACATTAATCCCATATTGCCCCAGCTCGAAAGCTGCGGTTTTTGTTAACTGGATGACGCCGGCTTTCGACGCAGCGTAGGCGGTTTCGCCCCAGACAGCGATCCCGAATCCTGAGTTCGACGAGATGTTCACGATCTTACCATACTTTCTCTGCACCATGTACCTTGCGGCTATTTGTGTGCAAAGAAATACGCCTTTCAAGTTCACGTCTAAAGTTCTGTCCCAGATTTCGTCAGTCGTTTCTAACATGGGTCTTCCGAAATCGATGCCAGCGTTGTTAACTAGGATGTCCACTTTTCCAAACTCGGCTGCGGCGGCCTTGAACATGGCCTCAACGTCACTCCTTTTTGAAACGTCGCACCTGACAGCGATGGCCTGTGCTTTCAAACTCCTGATCGCACGAACGGCGTCGTCTGCCTTCTGACTGTTTTTCTCATAGCCGACGGCCACGTTGCAGCCTTCCCTCGACAAGGCTAAGGCCGTTGCCCGGCCTATCCCTCGGGAAGCCCCTGTGACCACGGCGGTTTTTCCATCAAAACGCATCCAAAACACTACCTTTTCGGATAACCCACATCACTCATATGGAAAGCTAACGCAATTCACTCCCAGTAGGCCATATGCCTGTTGTACTAATGGTAGTTTCTGCTTCCAAATTGCTCTTGTTATCACCAGTCTAAGAGGCGCTGGCAACATCACATCAAGCGATTGGCTAAGAGAGTAATTCATTCCTGCGCTATTCCTCCAATAAGGAAATGGGGCTAATTCGAATTCTGAGCACTTCTCGGTTGCGGCTTCAAATCAGTTCGCAGAAGAGGGGACTCTCAAGTTAGGTTACGTTTGAGGGGAACGAGACGTTAAATGTCGGTCGCGAAATCGAAGCAACTTGAATATGGCAACTTGTGCTGCACTTTACACGGTGGCAATAGCGACTACAGCGTTCGTACCGACGCCTTGCAGTCTTGGACAGTTCAGACCGGGAGTTGTGATTTCCGTCATCTATGCTTTTCTTGGCGGATCGTTGGTGGCCGGGGTGATTGGGCTGCCGGAACGTGATGGACATCGAGCATCTCTGTTCTCCTTTACGGTGTAGATTCATTGACCTTGGGAAGGAATTGCGCGGAGAAATTCTCGAAGCTTTCAAGATAAGCATATATTAGGGCTACCGAGTTACACGGCAAAATGTACACTAGCAAGCATGGTTGAAAGGGAGCGGCCTTATTCGTAACCTTTAGCATTCTTGACGCAATGAAGGAGTGATTACTCTTGGCAAAAACGGTTCCACTTTATGACGCAGAGGGAAAGTCTGCGGGACAGGTTCCGCTTCCGCGATGTTTCGAAGCGCCCGTACGCGGCGATCTCATAAGACGTGCGGTCGTGGCTATCCAGAGTCACACCTTTCAACCTCAGGGGCGAAATTTGATGGCCGGCAAAAGGACGACGGCTGAATCTTTGGGAGTTGGACGGGGGATGTCTCGAGTTCCACGCGTGAAGGGTGAACGATACGCTAGGGGTGGCTTGGCTGGGTTTGCGCCGAGCACGGTTAAGGGCCGGTTGACTTTTCCACCAACGTCAGCAAAGCGGCCCTATAAGAAAATAAATAAAAAGGAACTTAGGTTGGCAATGCTCTCCGCCGTCGCGGCCACTTCATCCAGGCCGTTGGTTCAAGCTCGTGGGCATAGGATTGCAGCCGATTTGGAGTTGCCCCTTGTGGTTTCGGACGAGGCGGAGAAACTAACGAAGAGTTCTGAAGCAGAGAAGATTCTCAAGAACATGGGCGTGTGGGAGGATGTTGAACGGGCTTCTGAGCGAAAGATTCGCAGCGGAAAAGGTAGCGTGCGTGGGCGTCCTCACAAGAGTCGGGTCAGCGCTTTGATTGTTGTGTCGAAACGCCAGGGCGCTGAAAGAGCCTTTGGCAATTTCAGTGGTGTCCGAGTCGTGGAGGTATCTAGCTTGAACGTTAGTGACTTGGCCCCTGGTACTCAGCCTGGCCGACTAACTATCTGGACCGAGTCAGCTATCAAAGGGCTTGAGACCCGCGTGGGAGGAACTCCGGCTTGACGAAGCTAGCGACGAACGACGTAGTCAAGTACCCCTTACTCTCGGAAGACTCAGTCACCCTGCTTGAAGCGGAGAATAAGATCACGTTCATTGTTGACAGACGCTCAGACAAACACGACATCAAGCGGGCCGTTCAAGAACTCTATGAAGTTAGGGTTCGAGACGTAAAGACTCTGATTACGCCCGAGGGCGACAAGAAAGCGTTTGTCAGACTTACGCAGGATTTCAAGGCTTCTGACCTTGCGGTCAGGTTGGGCATACTATAAAGACGATACTCATTATAGAAACCTTGAAGCGGCAACATTAATTAGATCAGAACCAAACGAACGCTTGTGTGCTAAGCCTTGCCTCGTGAATTTCTCTACAGAGGACATAACTTCGAATCGTTGCAGCAGATGTCAATGGACGAATTCATTAGAATGCTCCCGTCGAGGCAGAGACGTTCGCTTACCAGGGGATTGACTGCTGACCAAAGAACATTGATGGAGCTTATCCGCAATTACCGTAGAACCAAGGCGAAAGACGCCAAGCCGATCAAGACACATTGCAGGGACATGGTGATCATCCCAGAAATGGTAGGGTTGAACCTCCTGATTCACAGCGGGAAGGAATTCGTATCGCTCGATATCAAACCCGAAATGTTAGGCCACTATGTTGGAGAATTCATAATCACGAACAAGAAAGTTTTACACGGAACACCAGGCATCGGCGCATCACGATCAAGCATGTACGTGCCACTCAAGTAGCCTGACCTTCTCGCTACAGCCCAGTGTGTGTGCCAGATTTACCCGCTTCGTCTTTTCGCGAAAGCGAAAGCTGGGATAGCGATTACTAAGCCCGCTGCTAGAGCGATGACGATTGATAGAGCGTCGCTTGTAGGTTGGGGGGTAGCTTGCGCAACGTTCGGCTGTCCAGTCTGTTGCATCAAGAGTTCGGTTCTCGGGGCAGCAATTGGTGAAACATGCGGAGTGTACCCTAATGCTACGCCAATGAGAATGCCCAGTAAGACGGCTAACCAGATTCTCCTCTTCATCTGATCCAATTAGACTTCAGCCTTCAATTTGGATAACTCTACGTTTTCGAACAAACAATCCTCTCTAGAGGACGCGTTCCTTCCACATACGCAGGCATTCATACCAAGAGATACCCGCGCCGGCCGCCCCAAGTACTATACCAGCCGGTTCAACCGTGCCGGTTTGAAGAACCGCTTCCACAGAGTAGACCACTGTGGCTGTTGTTAGGAAGATTGCGTAAAACAGGTAGCGGGGCAGTATAAGGTGGCCAACTTTAAGAAACGCTTTCAAGGTTCCTACCTGAACCTGCTGCTTCAGAAAATAGTCGCCGCCCGAATCCTTGTCAACTACTCCTAGCTCGCGAAGTTTTTCAAGGTGGTATAAGGCAATGCTGGGGCTCGACATGGATAGCGCTCTTTGCGTTTCGCGCACGCCGACGGACTTGGAACTTTTGAAGAGGTACCAGTAAACCCTGAGCGTTGTCCCATGAATCTTGCTTTCCCTAGACGGTTCCGAGTTGTTGGGCTCCAATGTTGGATCGTAAAGAAAGCGTGCTTGAGACTAGATAGAACTTACTCGAGGCGCTAATGGAGAATTATCAGACCAAGGGGGTGTCGAGTCGATGGCGACTTAGCTTTTGTTGTCGCCGCGCGGGTAAACAACGTTTTTTAGGGTTACTGCGCACATGCGGCTGCGCACGGTGCAATTGGAATGCCAACTTGGGGATACTCGGTTAAGGAGTTCGACCCTGACCGAGCGGTCAAATGTTCAGGAAGAGAATTGAAAATATCCCCAAAGGCATCAACCGAAATCTGTCGAAAGCTCCGAGGAATGAGGTTAGACTCTGCAAAGGACCTTCTGGAAGGCGTAACAAAAAAGAAGCGGGCCATAGCCTTCCGACGTTACCATAAGGAAGTTCCGCACAGGAGTCTGGATGAGGGCTGGTACGCTGGCCGTTACCCAGTGAAGGCTGCGAAGGCGTTCCTCTTCCTGCTCGAGGAACTCGAGTCGAATGCAGAGTACAAGGGCCTAGACGTAGACCGCCTAAGAATCGTGCACGCGGCCTCTCAGAGGGGAATGAAGACGCAACGAGTCATTTCGAGAGCGCAAGGCAGAGCGACGCCCTACCGAGACACTCTTGTTCACATTGAGCTAATGGGCTATGAGGTAGCAGAGTGATTTGCCCATTCACAAATATTTCGTAAAGGAAAACGCACGTAGAGCCGAGATCGACGAATTCCTGTCTCAGGAATTGAAACGGGCAGGTTACAGCAAGGTTGAGATGAACAAGACCCCACTGGGAACAAGGGTTGTGGTGTACGCGGCGAAACCAGGCCTCGTAATAGGTAGGCGAGGCCAAAGTATTCGGGACCTAACCGCGGTCCTTGAGCAACAGTTCGGCGTTCAGAACCCACAGATTTCAGTGGCGACGCTGGAAGCACCTGAACTTGACCCCAAAGTCGTGGCTTCTCAAATCGCAATGGCGCTACAGCGCGGAATACATTTTAGGCGAGCGGCATATTGGGCCCTGCAGAGAACGATAGAAGCCGGAGCTCTAGGCGTTGAGATCGCAATTCGCGGAAAACTTACAACTGACAGGGCACGTTACGAGAAATACAAAGCCGGTTACCTGCCCTCTGTCGGAGAGGCAATTGACAGAATTGTCCGTTTTGCAGTTGTTGACACCCAATTGAAACAGGGGCTTTTCGGGATTAGAGTTCGCATTATGCCGCCAAATGTTAGTTTACCAGACAGACCCGTAATCAGGGACGTCCCACAGAGACCCGTTGAGGCGCCGAAGCCAGTGGTGGCACAAGTCGAGGCGGAAGCTGCAGTAATAGAAGAGGTGGCCGAAGTTGCCGATACTGCGAAAACGTGAGATAAGGCAGCTCCTTCCGGAGGAGAGGGAGAAGAAGCTAGCAGAATTGAGAACCGAACTAGTGAAGTTGCGCACGACCGTGAAGTCCGGTGGCAATATTGAAAACGTCGGAAGGATTCGAGAACTCAAACGGACCGTGGCACGTTTACTTACCATCGAACACGAAAAAGCGTCGCCTGGTGCAAGTTAATCATGGCTCCGATTACGCCGCAGAACATTCTTAGGCACGAGTTGATTGGGTTGACTGTCCGTGTAACCCAAGCGACAGACCCTTCCGTCAATGGTATTCGAGGGACAGTTGTGGACGAGACCAAAAACATGCTCAAGTTACTGGCGTCCGAGAGGACCCTTATGATCCCGAAGGAGATTGCAACTTTTAGATTTAACCTCCCGAGCGGTATCCGGGTTGATGTCGACGGAGAGCGGTTGGTTGCTCGGCCCGAGAGCAGGCTCAAGACTAGAGTGAGGCGATGGTAATGTCAGACCTCGGAATCGGTGCTAGTGCACCAAAGAAAGCTTGTGAGGATCGCAACTGCCCATTCCATGGAGGCCTATCAGTGCGAAGAAAATTTTTGGACGGCAGAGTAGTAAGCGCAAAGATGATGAGGACCGTAACCGTAGAAAGAGACTACCAACAATACGATCCGAAATATACGCGGTATGAAAAACGTCGAAGCCGAATTTTAGCGCACAGCCCACCGTGCCTAGAGGTGCGGGAGGGAGACAGGGTTAAAGTCGCTGAATGTAGGCCAATCAGCAAAGAAGTCGCCTTCGTAGTTGTCGAGAAACTAACAGGAATATCTTGACATAAGGACACAATCTTAACAACGTAACCTTAATTTGTTGCAGCAACCTTCAGCAGCGCCTTACGTGAAAGAAAATTGCCAGCCCCCAAGACTCGTGCTGTCAGCGCCAAGGGAATGGTAGAGTATCGACCGCGTATTGCACGGGGGTTGCCAAACGGAAGCCGCATCAACTGCGCCGATAACACTGGGGCCAAGGAACTCAAAGTCATTCAAGTACTCGCCTACCACAGTCGCCTTAGACGAGTTCCCTCAGCCTGCGTTGGGGACATGATCATGGTCTCGGTATCGAAGGGAACCCCAGACTTGAGGAGGCAAATGTTCCCTGCAGTAGTCGTTCGTCAAGTTCGGATTTTTAGGCGCCCTGACGGAACGAGACTCTCTTTCCATGACAATGCAGGAGTTATCATGACCCCGGAGGGCGAGTTGAAGGGCACTGAGATTCGTGGACCTGTGGCGAAGGAAGCCGCAGAGCGATGGCCTAGAGTCGCCAACCTCGCAAGCATAATCATTTGAGGGAACATGAATGAAGGTACGCCGGCCCTCAAAGCAGCGAAAGAAAATCTATGAGGCCCAAGGCCAAAGTCTCAGAAAGCTGCTGGCAGCATCTCTCTCCGAAGAATTGCAAATGACCCAGGGAAGAAGGGCGTATCCTGTTCGGAAAGGCGACACGGTGAAAATTTTACGAGGAGATTATGCGGGGGTTGAAGGAAAGGTAAATGACATCGACACCCGCGGCCAACGTTTGTTCGTCGAAGGGGTCACGCGGGAGATGACGTCAGGCACATCGACCAATGTGTCGGTTCACAGTTCGAAAGTCATGATTACAAAGCTGAACCTTGACGACAAATGGCGATCAGAATCCATCAAACTAACGCAGGGTAAACCCACCAAGGAAGGCACCTAGTAATGGCACATAAAGGCGGACACAGCCACCTCAAGAGACTGGCCTCTCCGGCCTACTGGCCCATACATAGAAAGGAATCACCATGGGCGCCCAAACCAAACCCTGGGGCACATCAATCCTCACTGTGCCTCCCACTCGAACTCATCGTCAGAGACGAACTGAACCTCGCGAAGGACAGGCGAGAAGTATCGAAGGTACTCGCCAACGGAAAGGTGAAGGTAGACGGAAGGCCGAGACTTGAGAAAAATCACCCCACAGGTCTAATGGATGTCGTCGAGTTTGCAGACGCGAACCTAGCATACCGAATGTTGCCGGTGAAGGGCAAGGGTCTTAGCCTCATTAAGATTTCAAAAGAGGAGGCCAAGTTCAAACTCTGCAAGATTCTACGAAAGAGAACAGCCCCGAAAGGGCTCATACAGTATGGAACGCACGATGGGCGAAGCCTCAGCTTCCAACCGACAGACACGCAGGCAACTGGGTACTCAACTAACGACACATTGCGAATCAGTATACCTACCCAACGCGTATTAAACCACATAAAATTTGAGAAGGGCAACTATGCTTTGGTCACGGCTGGACGCAACCTTGGGAAGAGCGGCAAAATTGTGGAAACGCAACCCGGTACCGCGACTCGGCCTGCTATGGTGAGGATAGAAGACGATACTGGAAACAAGTTCGATACGGTGCTAGACTACACGTTCGTAGTTGGGACCGATAAGCCAGCCATAAAACTGGAGGCTGCTTAGGCTATGCAGACCGTAACCGAAACGGTACACGATAATCCGATGCGAGCTATCAAACTCACGAAGGTCACAGTGCATATTGGAGTAGGGAAATCCGGGGAGATGCTCGAAAAAGCAAAGAAAGTACTTACCGAGCTCACCGGCCAAAAACCTTGCACCAAACAGGCCAAGATGACGTTGAAGGAGTTTGGTATACGCGAAGGAGAACCGATCTCTTGCCTAACGACCCTACGGGGTGAGAAGGCCACTGCATTTCTGAAGCGCGGCCTTGAAGCGATAAATAACTCAGTTAAGCGATCTAGCTTCGACGAGAATGGAAACTTCGCTTTTGGCATAAAGGAACACATTGAGATTCCCGGGACCAAGTACGTGCCTGAACTAGGTATCTTCGGCATGGATGTCATCGTAACGCTTGAACGGCCCGGTTTCCGGGTTAAGAGAAGGAGGATCAGGCCTTCCCGGATTGGCAAGTCGCATAGGGTAAGCCGAGATGACGCGATCAAATTCGTCACAGAAAACTTTGGGGTACAAATTAGGGAGGCCTAGGTAGAGTGGCCAAAATAAAGCCGAAGAAAGTTCGGAAGTACGGAAAGGGCAGCAGGCCATGTAGACGATGCGGCCAATACGGACCCGTCATCCGAAAGTACGACCTTTACCTCTGCCGACAATGCTTTCGGGAACTAGCGCCTGCCCTAGGATTCAAGAAGTACATGTAGGTTGGGAAAGCATGGCCCGCGTCGAATTAGCAGAAAGGAACCTCCCGATCCCTGAAGGAGTTCAACTCAGCGTCGAGGGACGGAGAATCAAAGCTACTGGACCGAGAGGAACGCTGGAAGAAGACTTCGCACACCTACCCGTTCAATTTGCCTTAAAGGATCAAACACTAAGAATCTATGCACCATGGGCTAGAAAACGTGAAGTCGCACTAGTTGGGACGGCCCTAGCGCACGTTCGCAATATGATCCGCGGCGTGACATCGGGCTTTACTTACAAACTCAAGATTGTTTACGCACACTTCCCGGTGACGGTTAAGGTAATCGAGAAGGAAAAGAAACTCACAATAGACAACTTCACGGGCGAGAAGACTCCGCGTGTCGCTAAAATCATTGGAAACGCCAAGGTGAAAGTCGTGGGCGACGAAATACACGTTCAAGGAAACAGCCTCAGCGATGTTAGTCAAACCGCCGCGAACATTCAAGACGGAACTAGGATACCTGACAAGGACCAGCGTGTATTCCTAGACGGGATATACGTCTTCGAGAAGAAGGAAGGCACGTAAATGTCATACAGAAGACCCCGCTTCGTTCGGGAAGAGAGTTGGCGATACAAGAGAGTTAAAGAAGCATGGCGGAGCCCGAAGGGCAAGACAAGCAGAGTCAGACGCAGCAAAGAAGGATGGCCGCCCGTAGTAAAGATAGGGTACTCGAGACCGAAGGCAACACGCGGCAGACACCCCTCAGGCCTCAAAGAAGTCATGGTATGGCGACCAAAAGACCTAGAGGGAATTGATTCAAAGACTCAGGCCGCAAGAATAGCTCATACCGTAGGAGAAAACAAGCGAGTACAGATTCTGGAAGATGCAAAGAAAGCTAACATCAGGATTCTAAACCCAGGGCTGAAGAAACCAGCCGAAATCGTCCCCGAAACAGTCACGGAACCCACGGCACCCACCGTTGAAACCGGAGCTCCAGCCGAATCGGCTACCGAAACTACAACAGAAGCGACTGAAGAATCCGCACCAAAATCAGACACGAAAGGAGCAGAAAAACCCGCTAAGAAAGGATCTAAGAAACGCCGCACTGCCAAGAGTGGAAAGAAGAGGGATAAGGAATGAGCGTCGTAAGCCAGAAGCGATTGGCGGCTGAACTCCTAAAGGTCGGCACCACTAGAGTCTGGGTTGACCCAGAGGACACCGATAAAGTATCATCAGCAATAACCCGCGAGGAAATCCGGAAACTCATTCACGAGGGTAGCATCAAGAAAGTTCCACAAATCGGAATCAGTCGAGGAAGAAAACGGGCAAGGCGAAAGGAACTGTTGGCTGGGCGTCACAAAGGCCCAGGCAGCATCAAGGGAAGCGCTACCCACCGAAAGAGGCGATGGGTGGCTCGAATAAGGTCGATTAGAAGCAGACTCAGGACATTGCGTGACAAACGGTTCATAACCACACAGGTTTACAGGAAGCTATCGCTCATGGCGAAGGGCGGAACCTTCAGGAGTGGGGCACATTTGGATGAATACATAGACACGCACAAGTTGTCGAGGAGACGATAAGATGCAGACCGCGCAAACCCAGAGAGCTGAGGCTGGCTGGGTTCCCAAGACCAAAGTCGGCAGAATGGTCCAGAGCGGAGAAATAGTCTCGCTCGAGGATATCTTCACGCAGGGACTGAAGATAAAGGAACCCGAGATAGTCGACGTACTCCTGCCAGGCTTAAGGCAGGAAGTTCTCGGCATAGGGTTCGTACAGAAACAAACTGACGCAGGCGAGAAGTCAAGATTCAAAGCAGTGGTCGCAGTTGGGAACGGTACTGGTTTCCTTGGTGTTGGCCAAGGTAAGGCTAGACAGGTGCGGAGTGCGATTGACAAGGCGACTCTAGCCGCCAAGTTAGGTGTCGTCCCAATACGGCGTGGATGCGGGAGTTGGGAGTGTGGTTGCGGCCAAGCTCACTCGATCCCATTCAAAGTCAGGGGCAAGTGTGGTAGCGTAGGAATCGAAGTTCTACCTGGACCTAGGGGGCTGGGCCTCGTGGGTGGAGAAACACCGAAGATCATTCTCACATTAGCCGGCGTCAAGGACTGCTGGACAAGAAGCTTCGGATCAACGAGCACGTTGGGCTCAATGGCTTTCGCAGTGTACGAGGCGCTCCGCAGCACCTACGGAATCGTCACCCCGAAAGACTGGGTCGCATAAGCAACCTAGATTACGCCAAGCGCTTTACCGGTCTTCTCAAACGCTTGGAGTGCGAAATCCAGGTCAGCTTGCGAATGCCCAGCGTTCATTATCGTCCGTATCCTTGCCTTATCGCGAGCGACCATAGGAAACACGATTGGCAGCGCAAAAACGTTTTCATCGAATAACATGTCACTCATCTTACGCGCAGTCGAACTCTGACCGACAATAACAGGAGTAATCGGGGTCTCGCTAGCACCGGTATCAAAACCCAATTTACGCAAACCAGCCTTGAAGTAACGTGTATTCTCCCAAAGCCTCTTCAAATGTTCAGGCTCGTGCTCAACGACCTCGATGCTCGCTTTGCATGACGCAACAACACTCGCCGGGTGAGACGCACTGAGCAGCCAAGTTCTCGACTTGTTCAGTGCATAGTTTACTAGGTCACGAGAACCGGCGATGTAACCACCCACGACGCCGAACGCTTTCGAGAAAGTACCCATCTCTACGTCTACCTTTCCCTCGATATGGAAGTGCGAAGTAATTCCTCGCCCAGCGTCCCCGAGAACTCCGTCCCCATGGGCGTCGTCTATGTACGTCATTGCACCGTGTTGCGCTGCTAGCTTAGCGATCTCGTCGGCCGGTGCTATATCTCCGTCCATGCTGAACACGCCGTCAGTAACGATCAGGATATGTTTGTAATTCTTCTTCTCAGCATCATTCAGTACACGTCCAAGATCCTCCGCGTCGCGGTGCTTGAAGACGGTTCTTTCAGCGCGACTCAGACGCACGCCGTCGATTATGCTCCCATGATTGAGTTCGTCACTAATTATCAAATCGCCCTCCCCGGCAAGTTGGGGGATCAAGCCCGCGTTAGCCGCAAACCCAGTCGAATACGCAAGGGATGCTTCAGTGCCCTTGTACTTAGCTAGGGCCTCTTCAAGTTCAACGTGTGCTTGCATTGTTCCAGCAATCGGCCGAACAGAACCGGAGCCGGCTCCGAATTTCTCAATGGCCTCCAGAGCAGCTTTCTTCACTTTCGGATGGTTTGTTAAGTTAAGGTAATTGTTCGAACACAGCATCAGAGCCTTCTTACCTGATACTACTGTCCAGGGGCCGTTGCTACTTGCCAAGATGCGTATTCGCCAATCAAGATCCTGCGACACCAACTTATCGTACTCTTCTCGAAGAAAGGAACGCGGATCTCTCTTGACGCTTGAGAACTGTGCCATAAGCTCTCATCCGCTGTGCCACTTCCACGAAGTTGCCAAAATAGGTTTGCCCGTAGAACCTGCAAGCAAAACATAAAGGTTGAACGCTGCGTTAGAACGACGAACCGATTGTGAAGGCATTCGCGAAAATTCGACCCGAACCCGGTTTAAAGGAAATCCAAGCCGATCAACCTAGGCCGGGCTATCGTGAGGTCCTCGTGAAAGTGAAAGTGACCTCAGTTTGTGGGACGGATTACCACATCTACAGGTGGGACGAGTGGGCGCAAGCGCACATAAAGCCTCCACGCATCGTCGGGCATGAATTCGCAGGTGAAGTCGTGGAAGTCGGACCCGACGTGACCTCGCGAAGAGTAGGGGATATGGTCGCTGCGGAGAGCCACATCGCATGCGGCACGTGTTACCAGTGTCGAACTGGTAACGCACACATATGTGAGAGACTTCGGATTATAGGCGTTGATGTCGACGGATCGTTTGCTGAGTACGTCAAAATCCCCGAACAAAACGCGTGGCCAATTCCAAGCGAGATTCCAACCGAAACCGCATCAATTCTGGAACCCTTGGGAAACGCTGTGCATGCAGCCTTTGCGGCTGACATCGCGGGAAATGACGTAACAATTTTCGGTTGCGGCCCCGTAGGCCTCTCGGCGGTAGCCCTCACGAGTGTTTCAGGCGCCCTTTCAGTTACGGCGGTTGACATTAACGAGTATAGGTTGAAGCTTGCTACTAGGATGGGAGCCTCAAAGACCATCAACTCCAAAGAGCAAGACGCAGTTGCGGAGATTCATGCAGATACCGAAGGACGCGGCGCAGGAGTAGTTCTAGAGATGTCAGGGAACGACGCGGCCATTAGAGATGCATTTCGCGCAGTCCGTAATGGTGGGACCGTCATACTATTTGGACTCCCATCGAGAGAGGTGAAGTTGAACATTGGTGATGATCTAATCTTCAAAGAAGCTCATGTTCGAGGCATCGTGGGGCGCGAAATCTTCAAGACTTGGTACAAACTCGAGGCGCTCGTAAAGTCTGGAAAGGTTGACCTGCGGCCGTTGATAACCCACCGAATGCCCCTCAACCAACTCGATGAAGCAATGAAACTAGTTGGTTCAGGAGATTGTGGTAAGATCGTGCTAACCCCATGATGCCGAAAACATTTATCTCCGGTCTTTCCGTGTGCTCTAAACTGCTTCATTTTCATACACCCGTACCGATAATCAGTACACCGGACGCTAATCGGTCTTTCCAATCAGTCATGGCACCTTCAAAATTGGACGTGGATACGAGCTACATCAGTGAGCGTTAAGTTGGCTCGTAAACCAAATTGTATTAGAGACCTATGTCGGACGTTTTGATTCTCACAATACCCAGAGCCTGAAGGTGCCACCTTCGCCTAGAGTCGTGACTCCAATGCTCGGAAGTATTGTTTGAACCCGGTGCTTTGCAAATGCTCTGCTGAAACTTTGCGGCTTGCCTTGCTTCGCCCAAATCTCAAGCGCTTAAATCAGCTGTAACAGAAGGTAGTTCCCAGGGGGAGTTAGAATGAGCCTTGCGAAACCATTGGACGTCTGGGTCTTCGATGATATCAAGAAAATGAAGGAAGACGCAATCCCGGAGAGCGACCTCCTTGATTACAAGACTGGTTTAGTCGACGATGATTCACTCATTCGTCATGTAACCGCGTTCGCGAACAGCCGAGGAGGGTTCATTGTGTTCGGCGTCGAGGAGTCCGGCCGCGGAGGTACACCTATAGGCGTACCTGGGATTGAAACGGCGATTGTAAACAAAGAACGAATGGAACAATTGTTGTTGAGTAACATTTCTCCGCGTTTGCAAACGAAGTTCAATCAAATTGCCCACGAAACTACTGGTAGATGCGTTTTAGTCTTGCAGGTTCCAGATAGTGCGCTAAAGCCCCACATGAACCTACGCACGCGAAAGTACTACAGAAGATTCGAATTTGAGTCTGTTGAGATGGAAGAACGCGAAGTAAGTGACGCGTACATTCAACGATTTTCTGTCTCGCGCCAGGTTGACGATTACCTAGCAAAACAAATTCTCCGGAAAAACAGCGCGTCTGAAAACTGCAGCGTTCTCGGTCAAATCGCCGTGATTCCTACAAATCTCAACATAATGCTGCTCGATACCTCAGATGAAAAGTCTCTCTCATGGCTTGACCCAAACAAGATTGACCCACAACCATCCGGTTATAGCTACGCCCCCAAAAATGGCTACCTTGGCAGTTTGCCCCGACCTTCAGCGAAAGGAGTAATCTGCGAATTAACTAACTTCGTGCAATACCTTCAGCTGCATCGGAACGGGTGCGTTGAGTATGAACGGGAATTGGCTGCTTTCGCACAGCCAAAGGACGACCCGATTGAATTTGCCTATGTGACATTTGCTCTAAAATTACTTCACACCCTGCAGTTCGCGACTATGGTTTATTCACGATACAATTACTTCGGCGATGTTAGAGTCATCGGAAGCATTCGAAGTTCAAGGAACTTAAAACTCGGAGCAATCGCAGTCCCAGGCGATGTCTATGTCGAACGAGAACTTTCGTTGACTGTCCTCGAATCAAGGTTCAGTTACATAGCGTCCGGCATTATGAACGAATTGGTCAATCACTTTGGTCAATGGCGCTGCAAATTATTCGACGAGAAAGGCAACTATCTACCCGAGGCCTTTCGAGTATGAGTTGACGCAACCTAAGTGTTGTACTTGAATTGGGCCTAACTACAGAACGCCATTTCGGAAGGATCTGGATCAGGTGCCTACTTGCATTTTCGGAGCTGATTGTAGAACCCTGCAATACTTATGGAATGAACTCAACAGAATCCAGAACAAAGAAGAATCTATCCAATAGGCAAGGATCGCAGGAAAGACGGAGCTATCCGAGACTCAATTGTTCAAGTCCCCGACGATCATGAACGCGATAAGCAGTAATGCGCAGCCTATTCAAACGGGTCGATCTTAGAGGCCATTTCAGGCGTTAGCCAGATTCTCTTTTCCTTGGCTGGGAACTTTAGACCTTTTTGTCCGTAGATTAACCTCGTTAGCATCCTTTCCGTTGCAGCGCACTTGTACGCGAAATCTGTAAGCGTCTGCTCGCTTATCTCCATCAGATCATCTTTTTTCACTATCAGAGATACGGTAACCTCACGCTTCTTGGTGTCCATCATCATCAGACTCAACCTATGCGCGAATTTGTTTCTAGTAGCCGCCAAATCCCTGATTTGCTTACATACATGCTTTCGAATCAGCTTGAATTCGTCGCGAACCGGCATATTCTCTACCAATCGAGTTTTCAAGGACATCGTCAGTTCTGGCCAAGCCAATACTTCAAGAAAAAATTCTTGCGCCTCTTTACGAACGACTGTATCTAGTATAAGGTCGTCAATCAAAGATTCGATTTCTGTCATTGAATGAATTACTATCCCACGCATCATAACTAGACGCTTTTGGGCAGCATCCATCAGTTGAGACTGTTCGCGGCTTACCTTCCGAATATTTGTCCTCTTCTTAGGCATAGGTGTTGAAGAGATTCTTTCTGCCTATTTGAGTAGCGTCACAATTTAACTAAAGAAAAATCTGACGTAATCTTCATCAATGCGCTCTCCGCAATTTCCACACGGACAACCGAAACCCACGAAATGAATCAGCACATCGCCTAGTTCACCAACGGGTAGTCGACACCGTTCCTTCGCTCATCCTAAGATTATGGATGGCAGCTACTACTGTGCCACAGGAACAAGCCGTTCATGCGGAGGGCCTACACGCTCTCTTACATCTCTTTTTCCAGTATGCTCGCTCGTTTTTTCAAGAACTCGTTGTATTCTTCTGAGTCGTGGGCGTGATGGGCTCGGCGATGGCAGGTCGGACAGACGGCAACGACCCATTCTGGATGGTCAGGGCCATCATCGGATAATCGTCTAGTATGATGCGGTTCCAGGTAGGGGCGCATCTCCTTGGTCTTGAACGGCGCCGGATTGCCGCATCCCTCACACACCCCATTTGAACGTCTTAAGACATAGACGCGAACCGTTTCACTTCTGTGGTACACATTTCTACTCGCTCTCGTTGCGTCTCGCGATTGGATTGGGGCCTCCATAGCGGCTTTACGAAGAGTATCCATGGATTCTGCCCAGTACCAATTTTCAGGAATCTCCTTGCCACTCGAATTTATTCCGCCCGTCTTCGATTCCCTCATTTCTTCTACAGACTCTAGCGGCAGCAAACGGAAGACGATCACCGAGCGGGGTTCCTCGTTCTTGTCAGGCACATCTGGGACTAACTCGTAACCAGCGTAGATCATTTGGCCAATGTAGCGTACTAGGTTGTTCTCAATCTGGAATAGGTGAAGGTCTTTTCCGTTTTCAGCGTGGTCGCGAATTGCCGTGTTGCCACCTTTGAAACGCATGTCACCAATCTGGCCCTCTCCGGTGTAACTGAAAGAACCATCAGATTGCCAACCATCGTGCTAACCGTATTGCTCTCCGCTCTTTCCAGTGAACAGCAAAATCAGGGGGTGACCGACGGGCGTGCTGATGCCTCCTTGTTCCTGTCCGCCGTACTTACAATGAATCTCTGAACGTCGGTACAGCCGTCCTCTCACAAACGTAGGCAATTACCTGAGTCAACGAATCGCAGATTGTCTATTGTAGGTTTGGTCTCGCTGTCCTTGGTGATTCTCCACAACAAAATGACGGGTAGGATTTGTTTCCCATCAATGCCGCGGCGGTCGAACTGAGCTATCTTAGTTCGTTCAGCAAGTGTGTGTATCTCGATAATTGCTAGACGAGCACGAGCATAGAAGTTTTCTTGTCTTAGTCGAGATGGGTCTGCGCAAGTTCTCCAATAATCACAGCTGTGGTTCTTTAAGACCAAAATTCTGTTCGACCCACAATATGTATTCTGTTGCTAGTTCAAGCGCAAACTCTGCTTCATCGCCTGTGGGCGAATTCTGTACTGGCGGACGGACAAATTCTGCCAGCGTTCCGGCTCTCACCACTTCTCCATTCTCGACATAGAAGGTAGAGTGAGTTATCTCATGCAGGCGTTGCAAATCGGTCGCAAAGGGCGCTGAGAGCACAAGATCCAGGAGATAGTTAATGCTCTCCCAAATTTTCTCAATCGATTCGGGTAGACTTGGTAGCCCAAGTTTATCTGCTGTGCTTTCTTCGTCAACTGAGAGCGGCGAGGCCCGATAGGGCCGAAATCTGTTGATAAGAGTGCGTTTCGCCGTCTCGATGGCTAGCTCCGAAAATCCTACAGCTTCATCGAAATCCTGATTTTCGATCGCTAGCTGAGCTCCTGTCATCATTGTTCGTATACCGACGTCAGAAATGAATTGTACGAGCGACAATTGGCTGAAGTCCAATCCGAAAACCTTCGAGCAAAAGTCCTTCATGAAATTCTCAGCAGCAGTGACTAATCGATATGCATCTCTTTCGTCGGGTATCATGTCAGAATGCTGTACAAGATTTCTTGCTTTATTCAATTCAATAAGTTCTCTTTCATAGGGAATTGCCATCATTTGTTGGTTCAACCAGTTCAAAGCCAAGGGGAAAGTATCCCAATGCCCGTGCAGCTGTTCAACTCTTGCTTTCAGGGTCAGTTCGACAGCTTGATGAGCGTGATGAATAGCTAGCCGTCGGTCGAGCCTAGATACTTTTCCTTGACGAAGGTGAAATCTAGCGTGCCTTAGTAGAATGGAGGCATCAAGCAAGACGTAGTTGTTGACGCTGCTCAACAAGGCCCACACATATTGGCAGAGGCTAGATGGGTCTATACTTTTCGCTGGCGCATCGGTTGTAATTTAATTTAGTGTGAGCATCGTAATTCGAAGCGTCGTCGTTCGTTTTGAAAAGTGTGCCTGTGCGCGCACCATTGATATCACTGCCCACACTGAAACGAGTTTCTATCTCTTATCAACGATCGACATCGAACACATTCTGAATCTCTTTAATCTCTATTCTCTTGGCAACATCCAACATCAGTGTTTGAATTTCAGCTGCTTGATCTCGCCCCGGTAGAGCCAGTCTTTCAGTGTATTCCCGCAGACGATCTCCAAACTCGTCGATGTCATTGGCGTGATGTTGCCGTCGTTTTTCTATGTATTTGGAGGCTGTAAGGTAGCCATCCTGTTGCTCACTCCATGACGTAAGATATCGATTCAATCGTTGCAATGCTTCAAACTGAGATCCGACTTCCGCTAATCTGTCCAGAGGCATGATCGATTTCTTGAAGTCGAAGTCTTTGAAGGCGTGTCGAGTGTTATCGTAGACCTGCTTGAATGTTAAGTAACTGTTCCCACCGATCTTGAAACCCGCCCTCACGCCTAATTCGCGAACTGACTGCGTTATTTCTACATTCAATGGATTGTATAAGATCAATTTACGCATCCGATCGTACCAGCGTCGCGCCTGCTCATAGTCCTCCAACGAGGAATAGTTGACGACTGCCCCCACTGTAAGGTCTACCATCATTGTAGGGTTGACTGTGAAGAATGCAGACATGTCTATTTTCGTTTCAATGTCCTGTACTTTCTCCATATGGTTGCAGTCAACGTAGGCTTTGAGTATCTGAGTCCAGTTTGTCTCTTCCCCCCGAATCTCCTTCCGCGACTCTGCGCTTTCGAGATTGAGTCCTTCTCTCAGGCGATACGCGTAGTGTTTTCTTAGCTCGGAGAACACGTCCTCAAATTTGTATGGGAGACAAACTACTCGACCTTTCAAGGCCGAAGGGATCTTCGTTGCATTCTGGTGTTCGGTGGCTTCGTATGTCATTAGACGCCCTTTATAGATCCTATGAGCACTGGGCGAAATCAAAATGATGTTTAACTTGGGATTCCTTATCGCTGCATCCCAGAAAATGTTCCTAATGTGATCGTCTCGGAATGAGTAGCCAACTACTATTACGAAACCTGCGTTTTCTAATCTCCTCTTCAACACCAAGAGAAGTTCCAGAAGTGGTTCAGCATACTCCCACTTTCTCATTGGATAGAGCATCAGGGTGTCTGCCCTTTCGCCTGTTATGAGCTCTGTTTCTGAATGTCTACTTAGTGTAGGTATTTTGACGTAATCTCCTCGGTCGGTTCTGTACCACATTATCGAGCCATGAAGTTTGTAAAGTCTAATGTCAAAACGGTTTTCTTCAAAGAGTTTTGGGTTCCATTTGTTATCAAAACCGTCTGTATAACTGGTCTTGAAGGTGTTGCAGAATTGTTCCACAGATATATCGTAATTGACCGAGAAGATGTCTAATGGTTTGTAGTCTGTCACAAATCCGAGAAAGTGTTCGAGGTATGAGATATTCTCACTCGGAACAATGCCTTCGGCCTTCACAAAGTCCTTCAGCTGTGTAATGATCGGTCGCTTTTCAGAGTAACCTGATAGTTTGTACCTAGCCACCTCGTAGAATTTCAGAAGGATATCTTTGTCTTTTCGATCGAGTCGTTCCAATGTCTCAAGAAGTAACTCGATGTCTACTCTCTGACCGCCCTCATCATTCGTTCGTTTCCAATCCTCAAGGATTTCCAGTATCTTAGTCAACGCTTGGGAAGTCTCTGCCTGATCGCTAACGTGAGCTTTGAAAGTCTCGACAAGACCGAATGTATCTGGAACCCCCGCTTTGACCGAAGCGCCAGCGCCCAAGAAGAAGATTGTATCTACACCTAAGCCGATCATGTTACTTCAAGTTGAATGTGCTGAGCGAATTCAAGAGTGTGTCGGTTTGACATGAATTGCTTGTGTTGTTGTGCGCACCTTTGAATACACACACCATTTACGACGACGGTTTATTGACTCTGGCAGATTCCCGCCCGAAATAGGCCTAACTACTTAATCCAACCGTCGCTGCTCGTATTTGAACACGTCCAGATTCCATTCAAACTATGGGACAACTTTGCTGCTTCGCTCCGATCCTTCTAGCCGATTTAGATACGGCAAGAAATGGTTCTCGATAGAGTCGCTTGGTACTCTCCTCAAGATGAAGAGTCGTTTCCGAGTGACGCTCTTCAAGCTTTTCAAAGAGTCTGAAGCGAGTGCTACGTAACGCCCTGAGGAACCCGGCATTCCATGGGCAGCCAACACCAACCTACTCAGTGACGGCTTGAATCGATGTTCGACAAATGGAGCACTAGATATCAACTCGACTACATGCGAGACCATGCCGACATTGGCTGCTATTCTCGTCAATTCTCCAAAGAAACCCAGAAGGGCTACCACCCACGTGCCATAGTCAATCGCCCGGACTGATCTCTCGCTACGCTCAAGCACACCGCTTGCCCGCTCGCACCAGTCCTCAATCCATTGGGTCTCGACCGGCAGAGGAGTTCTGATCTCGGCCAATAGTTCATCAAGATTCGTCAATTCGTGTTTGAGTTGGGTTATATCCGAGTCAGCGTATCTTACTCGTTGCATGAATGTTTCCAAATCGTCGAATCTAGTTCCTGTGCCTTTCCTCATCTTAGACCAGCGTGCGAGTGGTTGAACCCTATCAGAGGCTTCCAATCGCCCTTCCCTAGCCAAGCGGGACCGCTCGTAGAATGTGATCATTGGGAGGTACTCGAGTAGCATGTGATCGAAAACGTCGATTCCCTTGTCAGCTCCATGTACCATCCGAAGAGTAGCGGCAATTAGACGTGTATACGTGCTGCGTATCTCAGGGTCTTTCTCAGCTAGTTTTGGAAATTCCTTAGGTTGACACTCTGACATTCTTTTGATTCTATTTTGCCAGTTTGGCAGCAGTTCAGATCGCAGCTTTCGGGCATAATCTTCGTCTTTTCGCAGGATCACCAATTTGTCTCGGTTATAATCAATCCACCATTGATGGGCATGAATTACGGCATCCTTCAGGTTGGCTAGATTCAACGAGCCGGGGCATGGTTTCAGGGTTTTGTCCAACTCGAGGAGATCGTTCGCAACATTCTCCACATCATTTTCTGATGGCTCGACATGAGCGGGATGCTTCTCGATATTCAATACGTCTCGGTAATCGGAGATCGTATCGAGGTTCTCAGCCTCCCATGCGTTATACGTGCTCAAGTTAGTTTCCGATTCAATTGTTTCGGCATCCTTTGGATGCATCCAAACACGATCATATGCTCGGAAAAGATCAGGACTAAGTAACCATCTGCCGCTGTGAGATACTGGAAGAACTACCTCTCGAATTTTCTTCGGCATAGGTCAATCTAGCTGAATATTCCAAGTCAGGACTTCCTGACATCTGGCGATATACGTTAGTTTTGCGCTCCGTGATCGGATCCATCCGTGACTGCTCATCTCGCCGTCAAAAATGCCATGAAGTTTCCGGGGAAACTGACCGAAGATTATTTCACAAAACGGGGCTGGTCTTCAAAGACAGTAAGCATCATCAGATCCGTGCCACCAAGCTAGAACACTCTGCTTCGCTTTTCGTATCGATAGCGTTTTCTCTACTGCGCAACTCGTTGGAAGCACGTCCCGAATCTTCTCATACCAGTGATTTCACTGATGATCTGTGGTAATTTGAGTGTGCCCAGATGACGTACGGCACAGAATCGTAGGAGGCCCCAGCACCGAAAATGGCTAAGATCGCAAATCTTCGTTCTCCGCTCTAAGACTGGTGACTTGTTCAGCGGATGTGGGCCCGCTATGATCCCAGAATTTGCTTAACTGTTTCTCCATGTATTCTTCGTTCAAGGTTTCCCGCGCGTAGCCGTACCGGTCGCCGCCGCCATGCCCCATGCAGAACTCGGAAACACTGGGTGTAACTTCGGATTTTCCGCATTGACTCTTGAAGACGCTTCGCAGTTGATGTGGCCTAGGCCTTCATGCCAGAGTGCTGTTTTCTTTGCTGCTCTTCGCCAAACATTCTGCAAGTCATGTGGGTCGATTAAGTTTCGTCCTCTGCCCGAATAGCTCTTGGTGTACAATGGAAATTCTGGAACGTACTGTTTCGGAGCTAATGTGAAGAAATCATGTAAGTTGCTCTTTCTCGGGCTAAGCCGGATTTTGATGTATCGCTTATCGTTGTTCCGTTGTTCCTCTATTCTGCGTTGGATTTCTGAGGAGCCTTGGATTTCCATGAACTCATCCTCACCCAATCCCGACCACTTCATGAAACTGAAAATGCTTCGGTATGGTTCATCGGTTTCCTGAATGATCTTGTCGGCGTTCTCCCACGTTAGTTCCGGCTTCTGCCTCGTGCGTCGAATCTTGATCTTCCCGTTGATGGTTAGGTTGATTTCATGGAATTGGACTAGGCTTCGAAGCGCGTATTTCGTCTGGTGTGCTCCGTTCATGGAATGGCGGTAGAGTTCTCCAAGTCTGCCTTTGACTTCTAGGGCCGCTTGCCGCGGGTTCTCTTGAGCGTTCTTCAGGAATGTGGCGGGATTGTCTTTCCCGAAGTACCGCATCAGGTAGATCGTGTATAAGTTCCGGGTGCTTGGCTTGAGTTCAGGCGCTACGCCGTCATGCCATAGCTTGATCTCGGGAATCGCTAGGAATGTCGCTAGGTCTTCCTTGGAGGCTTCAGTCAACGCTCTTCACCTCGCGAAGGCCCATTATCCGCTTATGTGGGCTTGGAAGAATCGAACTTCGGTTCGTTTCCGTCACTTTGGCGTGACTGAAACATTTATCTTAGGCACTCCCGAACCTCGCGTGATTCAACAGACGATAAAGTGAAGGCTTATTCAATTGGCCACAAGGTTGAGGAAAAATCGCCATCTGAGGGGTTCACGTACTCACGGTTGGGGTACGTCGGGCCAGCATAGGGGTACCGGGATGCAAGGTGGAAGTGGCCAATCTGGAAGATACAGACACAAGAGGTCACGCCTGATCAGGACCGGGGAATTTGCGCACATGCATTACAAGGGGAAGAAAGGCTTCACTCCAGTTTCCGCAAGCAAGGATCCCGGGCGGACCATTGACTTATGGCAATTGTCAGGCTTGGTTGACAAACTTGTTGCTGAGAAGAAGGCTCAGTTAA
>Ga0326728_10007490_pt1 | contig 27960 bp, 14 predicted proteins | sample MB3enrmetagenome_FD_207602 | JGI IMG/M metagenome (GOLD analysis project Ga0326728, IMG submission 207602) | Lab enriched peat soil microbial communities from McLean, Ithaca, NY, United States - MB31MN | ecosystem: Environmental > Terrestrial > Soil > Wetlands > Peat | place: USA: New York...
TGATGCTCTGCGATGCTTTACTGACTGTGATGCTCGCCTGTACCTGCGCGGCTGCTGCGTAGTTGCTGTTGCCGGCCTGATTCGCGTCAATGATTAACGTGCCGCCGCCTACGCCGGTTACTGTCAGCGTGCTGCCGCTGATGGAGCCGGTGGCCGTGGATGCTCCGTCAACCGAGTAGACAACCGAGACGCCCGATGCTCCGCCGGTTGCGCTCAGCGAAATCGTGCCGCTGCCAAAGGTGTACGTTGACGGCGGTGCAAAGCCGGTGATGGTTTGCGTGGCCTGATTGACCGTGAATGAGCCCGTTCCCGTGGAGGTTGTGTTGTTCGAATCACCAGAGTACGCAACGGAGAGAGTATGCGAACCAACGCTCAGGCTCGTCAGGGTAAAGGTGTAAGCGCTGCTTACCAGCGTTTGCGGCGAACCAGCAACTCCATCCAGAGTGAGTGTCACTGTTCCGGTTGGCGACGGTGATGTCGACCCCGTGACCGTAACCAGAACACTCACACTCTGTCCGTAGACCGGGCTGGAGGGAGTGATGCTGCTGATCGTTGTCGTGGAGGTCGTTGTCGAGAGTGTTACCGTCACGCTGACTGCGGGCGAGGAGGTCGATGTTGAATTGTTTGTGTCTCCGCCGTAGGTAGCAGTCACAGAAAGCGATCCTGCTGCGGATGGCGTATAGACCAGAGTTGCAACACCAGAACTCACGCTGCCAGTTCCGATACTGGTTCCGCTATTGTAGAAGGTCACCGTTCCGCTCGGAGATCCGCCCGTTACGGTTGCGGTAAACGTCACACTCTGCCCTGCCTGGACGGTGCTGGCCGAGGACGAAAGAGAAGTGGTGGTGGTGTTGATGGTTCCCGTACCGGAGACAGCAATCGTCTGGCTACTCAGAATTCCGCTGGTTGTAACGGTCAGCGTTGCAGATTCTGCCGCCTGCGTACTCGGAGTAAAGGTAACGGCCAGATTGCAGCTTGCACCAGCCGCCAGAGTAGTCAACGGATTTCCGCAGGTATTCAAACTCGAAGCAAGTGCAAGCGCAAAGTCCGCAGCATTTGTTCCGCTGAAGGCTGGCGTACCACTAAAGGTCAGTGCACTGGTTCCAACATTGTTCATAGTGATGGTCGAGGCTGCACTGGTTGTGTAGATTCCCTGTGCCGTCGCAAAGGTCAGGATGCCCTGCGGGCCAACCTGGCGGATGCGATAATTGCCAGCATCTGTGATGTACAAACGCCCGGCCTGATCTATGTACACGGAACGCAGTGCCTTCAACTCAGCACTTGTTGCCGCGCCACCGTCACCGGCATAACCAGCCGTAGCATTACCAGCCACATCGCTGATGTAACCAGTTGTTGCGTTGATTTCCTGAATGACGTTTTGTCCATTGCCTGCTACATAGACGTTGCCAAAGGAATCAAGTGCAACTCCGGTTGGGCTGAAGACGCTTCCAGCAGATGCAAGTACATTTCCCGTATAGGGTGGAGCTACGGGTGCCGCAGCAGTGCCGCCATTGTAGGCAATTTCATAAATGGCTCCCACTGTTGGTGAGGTTACGGTTGGGTTTATCAGCGTAATCAGCGAAGCAGCAGTAGTTCCACCTTCATAGATCACATGGATACTCGACGGAATACCATGGTCAGCAATGAAGATGTCATTTGATGCGTCAATCGCAATCTGATAAGGCGCATTCAACTCTGCGGATGCAGCAGCGGTACCGTTTGTAGAAGTGCCTGCTGTTCCATTACCAATGATTGTGCTCAGATAACCGCTCAGGTAATTTACTTCGCGAATACGATCGGTACCTTGATCCACGATGTACATATTCCCGGCGCTGTCAAACTTGATGTCATTGAGGCCGTAGAATTGAGCCGTACTACCAGTTGCCAGCGCACCATCACCGCCGTAGCCAGCCGCCGTAACGCTACCGGCAATTTTGTAAATGTAGCCAAGGACTGGTGAGCTCACACTCGCCTCAAGACTGATATAGTGTGCACCAACTGAGCTTGGATCACCAGCATAGAGAACCCATACAGCATTTGTGGCTCCGTCCGTGAAGTAGATGTTGCCATCAACGTCAATCCCAAGCCCTGAACCAGGCGTGATTTTCTCACTTGAACCAAGCCCAGAAGCTGCGGTCCCTGAGGAGCCCTCCGTACCGACTAAAAGGTAGATATCGCCAACCACCGGCGAGGTTACAGACGGATTCTCAGCCGTAATCAAGGTAGAGGCCAAAGCACCGCCCTCGTAGATCACGCGTACGGTGTCCGCTGATGTATCTACGAAGAACATATCTCCGGAGGCATCTGCAATGATTTCGCGGGGCGAACTCACTTCTGCAAGTGTTGCAGCCGCACCATCTCCAGCAGAAGCTGCAACGTAGGAACCTGTGCCGGCGATGGTGTTAATGATGCTCGGCGTAAAGGTCAGCGCAGATGCAGTATAGACATTTACTGTGACCGCACTGGAGGTTGAAGAGAGGTAGGAGCCAGTAACCGGGTAGTATGCGGTGAGCGAGTTAGAACCAGCCGATAAGGCGGTTGTAGCAAGCGTTGCTACGCCGGAGCCATTCAGGCTTCCCACTCCAATCTCGGTTAAACCATCATAGAAGATCACAGTACCGGAGGGTGTACCACTACCCGCCACTGTGGCCGTCAGAAGAATTGCCCCCCCCTCCAGCACCGATGAGCTTGAACTGGTCAAAACGGTTGAAGAGGACAAGTACGCAGAGACCGTCACAGTCGAAGGAGATGAGGTCGAAACGTTGTTATTTGCATCGCCGCCGTAATATGCGGTGACGGAATCTGTTCCATCAGGCAAAGTACTAACGCCCAGCGAGCAAGTAGCAGAAGCCAGAGTGCATGTACCAACGCTGGTTGAGCCACCCACATAGAAGGTAATCGTGCCGGTCGGTGTTGTTCCCGTCACCGTTGCGGTCAGCGTGTCGCTGGTACCGTAGTTGATGGAAGAGGAGCCAACCGTGAGCACCGTTGAAGACGTGGTCTTCACAACGCCAGTTCCAGTTAGCGACACAGTCTGACTTGCAATCACGCCGTTTGATGGAATGGTAAGTGTCGCAGACTCTGCACCACCGATGGAGGGGGCAAACTGCACAGTAACCGTGCAGCTAGAGCCTGACGTCAGGGTTTCGCCCGTCAGAGGATATGTGCAGGTGCCTCCAGAAACCAACGAGAAATCTCCTGAATTGGTTCCACTGAAGCCCGGCGATGTAAAGGTCAATGATGCATTACCCACGTTTGTCAATGTAATCGTAGACGTCGAGGTCGAACCTACAACAACAGAGGACGAGAAGTTCAACAGCCCACCAGGAGCAATTGCCGTCTGATTCCAGGCAACCGTTATTCCCTGACCGATCTGACGAACACGCAAATCGGTGGCATCTGCAAGATATATACGACCAGCAGCATCAACTCCCACATTGCGTATGCCGGCAAAAGTGGCAGCGGTAGCCAGTCCACCATCTCCGCAGGCGGCTGTTGTCGCAGAACAGTTTGTGCCGATAGTACCGGCAATGACATTGGCGGTGCTTGATGCAGGTGTTAATTCGTAAAGGCCGGCTGTCGCGTTGACGAAATACACATCCCCGGCAGCATCAAGAGCAATTCCAGTCGATCCAGCTGCTGTGCCGGTAAGCTCATAGATGTACCCCGCTGTTGGGGTAGCAGTGCTGAGGTAGTTCTTGATCATTTTGTAGGCTGGTGTTGTGCTTCCACCGCTTTCGTAGATCACGCGAATATCATTGTTGCCGTTATCAGAAATGAATATGTTGTTATAGGAATCAATCGCCATGGAGTAGGGCTTGTAAAGTTCCGAGGAGGAAGCAGCCACATTGTTCGTGTTATTGTGGCTTCCGGCTGTACCGCAAATTACGCTGATATTGCCGGTGGATATGGATATCTCATCGAGCAAATATGTGCCGTTATCCAGCAGGTACAGATTGCCGGTGCTGTCCATAACAATCCCGTCAATAACATAGACCTCTGCGGATGTTGCCAATCCAGCAGCAGGTGTCGTTGTCGCAGTAGCGCATGTACCATTGCCTGCCAACGTGTAGATATCACCGTAGTTGCTTGAAGTGACCGATACACTATCTTCCTTACTGATCAGCGTAGCTGCATTTGCACCGCCGTTGTAAATTACAAAGGCCTTGCAAACGGTCGTATCAGCGATATACACATCACCCGCCGCGTCAAGGTAAAGTGCTGACCCAAGATGAAATTTTGAGCTAGATCCAAGCGCTCCTGATGCTGGCGTACCCGAGGTACCCTCTGTTCCGGCAATCAGGTAGATATCGCCGACCGTAGGAGAAGAAACACCATCCTCAGCATTAATCAGCTGTTGGGCAGCTGAACCGCCGTTGTAGATCACTCGCACCGTTTCATTGGAGTCGTCCACAAAAAACACATCTCCGGACGCGTCAGCCACAATGCCGCGGATGCTGGTTGTGACTTTCGCACTTGTCGCGACTCCGCCATCACCAGTCGAGCCAGTCACACCTGTACCGGCAATCGTGTTGACCACGGCCTGAGCAGGAAACGTCAGCGCCCCTTGCTGTGCCGAAGCGATTCCGGCCATGCCCAACAGGCAGAAGCAAATCAATGCAATCTGCATCCCGAAATTGTTTTTGAAATTGGCTTTCATAACTCCATCCTTCTGAAGCTCATCGCTTCTGCCCATCGTTATTTCCCTGCGACCTGTTACCAGCAAGCTCTTGCAAACTGAAGAAGCATCCTGCACAACTCAGATGCTTTCGTCCCAGAATCCTTTGCACCAACAGCAATCATTCAAAATCCCACGAGAACAATAACGTTCTCATTTTCATTTGCAAGTATCAATCCGTGACTTCCCTGTATTCATTCCAAAGAGAGTGGAATTCCTTGAGCGGTACAATTTACTCAATATCGAGATAGCGTTGTCAACAAGAATTTTAGTGATTACGTTATCTTTTTAATATGGTGCCTGTGCATATCTCTGCGGAAATCCACAGAATGCCTCCCAAGGCATAAAAGCTGCTGCATCTCTTCATGCATAACAAAAAAATCACACATCTCCATCTGCCGGGTTTCAAGATAAATTATTCATTCTAAGTTGTTTATTTGATTACTCCGAGCTAAGGCTTCTTGCGAATCCCCACGATCCCGGCCGTTTGCGCCCCGGGGAATTCAGGAGTATACGATTCGATGAATATTTGTTCCATTTCGCTTAATATGTGTCCGGATATAATGATATACGTTATCGCTGGTGGAAAGGAAAGAATCGTTATTTAGCTGAAAATAAAAGGCAAATTCGATAATAGAACCTCTGCCTACCGTAACGGACATTTTGTACACTCCGAAAGCAAGTATATCGGATAGTAGTAAGCTGAATTATGGAGAAAAGAACACGAAAGCCCGCCGCCAAACGCAGTCGCCCAACCATGCATGAGGTTGCAAAACTGGCAAAAGTCGGCCTGATGACTGTCTCGCGAGTAATTAACGATCACCCATCCGTCCGCCCTTCGACGAAAAGGAAGGTTCAGGCTGCTATTGAAGCTCTTGGCTACCAGAGCAATGAGGCTGCAAAACTGCTAAAAGGGCAACGCGCCATGATGATCGGCCTGATTGTTCCTGACCTGTCAGACATTTTCTTTGCTACCTGCGCACACGCAATCGAGCAGATCGCACGGGAAAACGGGTATGCAACGCTTATCGTCTCCTCCGGTCAGGATGCCAAATTGCAAATTGCGCAGGCTGAAATGATGGCCAGGCGCATGCTCTCGGGCCTCCTCATTGTCTCCTCCGGGGCCGTGGATGCAGCCAAAGTTCGTCGCTTACATGATTCCGGGCTTACCATTGTCGCATTTGACAGGCCGCTGGATGGGTCTATGACAGATACCGTTCTCGTAGACAACCGCTCGGGTGCAGAGCAGGCTACCGAACATCTGGTTTCGCATGGTCACAAGCGGATCGCATGCGTGGGATACGACGAGGATATGCCAAACGTTCATGAAAGAGTGGAAGGCTATTCACATGTGGTTCGGTCTCACGGATTAAAACCGCAAATTGCCATGAGAATGACCACGCAAGAAGCGATGTCCAAATGGGTCCATTCTGCGATAACTTCCGAGGAGCCTCCGACAGCAATTTTCACAACCAACTATCGGGCCTCTGTTTACCTGCTGCGCGCTCTTTCAGAGCAGAAGATTCGTATTCCGGATCAGGTCGCGGTCATCGGTTTTGACGACTTTGAACTGGCACCCATCGTATCTCCGCCGCTGACGACTGTCGGCCAGAATCCAGTTGATTTAGCAAGTCGCGCCATCCGGATGCTGCTGGAGCGCATTCGGGAAACTGGAGATGGAATTCATTCCTCTGTCGCAAAAATCATGCTGCCTGCAACCCTGATTCCCAGAAGATCCTGTGGGTGCAACAAAGACAATTAAGCAACACGTCTGTGATTCGTATCAGGTTAGCCCTGCCCATAAGTAGCGCCAGAGCCGTGCTTTCGGAAATAATGGCGATCCAGCAGCGCCTGCGAAACGCCGCGCGCTTCCGGCTGTAAAAGAATAGTCCGATAGGCTATCTTCGCGACAAACTCCAGAACAACGGCGTTGTGGGCCGCCTTCTCTGCGCTCTCTCCCCATGTAAACGGCGCGTGACCAGCTACGAGACATGCGGGAACTGCCAGCGGATCAATCTTTGCGGTGCCCTTTTCCCCACTAAAACGGGCTCTGATCGCCAGCCCTGTCTCATGCACATAGCGGCCGGCAATCGCCTCATCGGACAAAGGCTCCGTGACCGGCACTGGACCGTAGAAGAAGTCCGCATGAGTGGTGCCGAAGGCGGGAATGGGCCGTCCAGCCTGCGCAAAGCTGGTCGCGAACTCCGAGTGTGTATGGACAACGCCGCCGATCTGCGGAAATTCGCGGTAAAGCAGTGTGTGCGTATCCAGATCGGAGGACGGGCGCAGTTCGCCTTCAACAATTCTGCCCTCAAGATCGGTGACGACCATGTCTTCTGGGCGCATCCGGTCATAATCTACGCCGGAAGGCTTAATGACGACAAGCCCCCGCTCCCTGTCTACGCCAGAGGCGTTGCCAAAGGTATACAGCACAAGTCCGCGACGAACCAGTTCAAGATTCGCTTCCAGAACCTCTTCCCGTAGTTTGCTTAACAGCATCGGCTCACCTTTCCGTGCAACTGCATTCTGTACTCAGAGAAGCTTATAGGCTGCATCGTTCCATAACAACTCGCGGCGCAGTTGATGCAGGCGCGTTTCGCTGTCTATGCGAACCAACTCTATTCCGGCAATCTCTGCAAAGTCTTCCAGATGCTCCATGGTAAGCGATTGGCTGAAGCTGGTGTGATGAGCGCCTCCGGCATATATCCATGCAGCAGCAGCAATCTTCAGGTTCGGCTTGGGCAACCACATGGCACGCGCCACTGGAAGTCTGGGCAGCGGCTGCTCTGGCAGTACCACCTCAATCTCATTGATGATCATGCGGAAGCGATTCCCCATATCTACGACCGTTGCAACAACAGCCGGACCAGCGGGAGCGGTAAAAACCAGACGTACCGGATCGGCCTTACCGCCAATTCCCAGCGGATGCACTTCGAGCGTCGGCTTTGCACCGGCAATACTCGGGCAGACCTCCAGCATGTGTGAGCCAAGTGCCTTCGGCGTTCCCGCAAAGTCATAGGTGTAATCTTCCATGAACGAAGTGCCACCAGGCAAACCTGCGGCCATCACCTTCATGATGCGCAACAACGCTGCCGTCTTCCAGTCGCCCTCAGCACCAAAGCCATAACCAGCGGCCATCAGGCGCTGCGTTGCAATTCCCGGCAACTGCTCCATGCCGTGAAGGTCTTCGAAGGTGTTGGTGAATGCTCCGAAGCCACCTTCCTCTAGAAAGGCGCGGAGGCCAATCTCAATGCGCGCGGCCACAGAGAGCGCATCTGCGCGGTCATGTTCTCTGGCTATCGTGTAGCTTTCGCGATACTCGGCGACCAACTTTGCAACCTCTGCGTCGGAAACCTCTGCCATGCGGTCGGTGAGGTCGCCGATGCCATAGCCTGATACCGTGTATCCAAATACCTTTTGAGCTTCCACCTTGTCGCCGTCGGTCACGGCGACGTTGCGCATGTTATCGCCAAAGCGGGCAATCTTCAGATTTTGCGATTCATTCCATCCAAGCGCTGCGCGAGACCAGATTGCGATCTCTGCAACCGTCTCTGGGTCGCTCCAGAAGCCAACAACTACCTTACGCGCCAGCCGCAGACGAGCCGTGATAAAGCCGAACTCGCGGTCGCCATGTGCGGCCTGATTCAGATTCATGAAGTCCATGTCCATGCTGCTATACGGCAGTTCCCGATTGAACTGCGTGTGCAGATGCAGGAATGGCTTGCGCAAAAGGCTCAGGCCCTGAATCCACATTTTCGCGGGTGAAAAAGTGTGCATCCACAGAATCAGTCCAATGCAGTTTTCTGAACTGTTTGCCTCTTGACAGAGTTTGCGAATGCCATCAGCATTCACCATCACGGGCTTGCAGACGACGCGCACCGGGATGCTCTTGTCTGCATCAAGAGAGTTCGCAATCTTACCGGCATTCTCTGCAACCTGCGCCAGCGGTCCCGGACCATACAAGTGCTGACTGCCAACGACAAACCAGATTTCCAACCGTGTATTACTGCTCATCTTTCGCTCCCTGATGTTCGTCGAATGCCGCGTCTGCAGCGGACTTTTAATTTGAATCCGTGTTCGAGGCCGAGCGCACCTGCGCTGCAATCTCTCGCAATTCCTTCAGCACGTTGAAGAGTCCGCTCGGCGTAAACTTTTCATCCCCAAAGGAAAAATAAACGCTGCGATAAAGCGCATAGAGCGCCTCGTAAACTTTGACCGCCTCAGGCTCAGGCATAAAGTGCTTGTAACCGGGACACATCCTACGCTGTGCTTCTTCTATGTTTGGGAAGATGTCCGCAGCGACCTGCGCAAAGATTCCCGAACCAATGCTTGTCGGAGGGGAATCCGGCACCAGAACTGGCTTGTTCAGCACATTTGCATACACCTGATTGAGAACAGAATTGTTCTGCGGAATGCCGCCTGCATTGATGACGCGCGCAATGGGAACACCAAAGGCCGCCATGCGATCCAGAATGATTCGCGTATGAAACGCCGTTCCTTCAATCGCCGCGAAGAGTTCATCCTGTGCGGTATGCAACAGATTCCAGCCAAGTGTTATTCCGCCAAGTTCGCTCTTCACCAGAACAGTACGGTCGCCGTTGTCCCAAGAGAGACGCAGTAATCCGGTCTGCCCGGCCTTGTACGCTTCAAGCCCCTGCGCCAGTGTGCGCACATCAGTTCCTGCGCGGCGTGCAATTGCTTCAAAGATGTCGCCAACAGCGGATAGTCCTGCCTCAACACCCGTGAACGATGGATGTACGCTGCCCGGCACTACGCCGCAGACACCTGGTATCAGATTGGAGCTTTTGCCCATCGCGATAATGCATGTAGATGTGCCTACAACGTTGACGACATCCCCTTCGCGACAGCCTGCACCAATGGCATCCCAATGCGCATCAAAGGCACCGACGGGAATTGGAATGCTAGCACGAAGTCCCAGCTTCCCTGCCCACTCGACAGAGAGATGACCAGCCAGTTTGTCTGAGGTCAGTACATCCGATGTCATCTTGTCTCGAACGCCAGCCAGCAGCGGGTCGAGTTCAATAAAAAATTCCTCTGGAGGATAGCCACCCCAGCGAGGATTCCACAGCCACTTGTGACCCATCGCGCAAACACTACGTTTGGCGAGCATTGGATATGTGATACCGCAGAGCGTAGCCGCGACCATGTCACAATGCTCAAAAGCCGAAGCAAAGCGTACACGCTTCTCAGGATTGTTGCGGAGCCAGTGCAGCAGCTTGGCCCAGCCCCACTCATGCGAATAGACACCGCCGCACCACTCAATCGCTTCGAGCTTGCGCGCATGGGCGAGTTGCGTAATCTGCTGAGCTTCTTTGAGCGCGCGATGATCGCACCACAGATAGTAATCATCAAGCGGCTGCATGGATGCATCAACCACCACCACGCTTGAGCCTGTGGTGTCGAGCGCAAGTGCTTCAACCTGATCTCCGGCAACGCCGCACTGCAACAGAACCTCGTGCATCGCTTTGGTCAGCGCTTCCATCTGGTCTGCGTGCGATTGCGTCGCGAAGTCAGGGTCTTCGCGCTTGCGATTCAGCGGATATGTTGCAGAGGCCGTCCCCAGACGGCCCCGTTCGCTGTCAAGCAGCGTGACCCGCGTGCTCAATGTTCCAAAATCTACACCTGCAACAATACGCACCTTGTAATTTCCTTCCAGCATGGAGATCAGAGAATTCCCAACTTCTCCTGTAGGTTTTCCAGCGAAACCTGCTTCGTCTCCGGAAAGAAGAACAGCACGACGACAAACTGCAACAGCATCATCGCCGCAAAAAACACAAAGGGATATGCTCCGGATCGGGCTGCAATGACCGGAAAAACGCCGGAGAGAATCGCGTTCATAATCCAGTGCGTGCCCGAGCCGAGGCTCTGCCCCTTGCCCCGTACGCGTGTCGGGAAGACCTCGCTGATGTAAACCCACACCACGGCTCCCTGCGAGACCGCAAAGAAAGCGATGTAGACCACCAGCGCCCAAACCAGCATCGCCATATGCTTGTGCGAGAAAAAGATGTAAGCAACCGTGGCCAGGCAGCCAGAGGTTCCCAACGCACCAATCAGCAACAACAACTTGCGGCCTACGCGATCAATCAGCATCATGCCCAGCAACGTGGCCAACAGATTCATTCCGCCAATAGCAACAGCCTGCAGATTCCCGGAGAGGCGGCTAAATCCCGCTGCGGTAAAGATGTCGTTCAGATAGTAGAGAATCGCGTTGATGCCACTGAGTTGATTGAATGCGCCAATCGCTATCGCAAGAAAGATTGGTTTGCCGTAGCGAAATTTGCTGCCACGAACCTCAAACAGCGAGGATGCCTTCTCGTGCCGTTCCAGATGGAGAGATTCGCGAATATCCTGCAACTCTGCCTCGGAGTTCGGCGAACCCATCATTTCGAGAATCTGGCGTGCCTCGGTAAGTCGGTCCTGCGTCACCAGCCAGCGAGCACTGCGTGGAATTCCAAACAGGAGCACAAAGAAAATGGCCGCGGGGGCCGCTGCAACACCCAATTGCCAACGCCACTCCGTTGCTCCAAAGTTCAACAGGCTTATCAGGTAGTTTGAAAGGTAGGCCAGAAGAATTCCAATAACGATGTTGATCTGGAATGTCCCGACCAGCCGTCCACGCAGCCGTGCCGGAGCCAGTTCCGCTATATAGACCGGACCCAATACAGACGAGCCGCCAATGCCGAGGCCGCCCAGGAATCGCGCAAAGAGCAGCAGGCTCCAGCCCGGCGCAAAGGCGCAACCAAGCGACGAGATCACATACAGGATCGCTGTAAACCGCAGCATTTCGCGTGAGCCGTACCGCTGTCCCAGTGAGCCTGAAACCAGCGCGCCAACCACCGTTCCCCAAAGAGCAATTGAAACCGTAATCCCCAACTGCTGTGCGGAAAGGCTGTAGGCGTGAATGAGTCCGGCTGTAGTGCCGGAGATGACCGCTGTATCAAAGCCAAACAACAGGCCACCGAGCGCCCCTACAAAGGTGCTCCGGACAATGTATTTATTAATGGACAAGCATATCCTCCTTGGATGAACCGGACGAGTAAGCGGCAGGCTTATACTCCAACCCCAGCAGGCATGCGCCTAGCAAACCAGCGCTGGAACCGAGTTCTGCCGGAAGAATGTATGTTTTGTTGGGCTCAAGAAAGGCGGGATTCGGGCAATCCGGCTTCGTCAAGCGATAGACATAGCTGCGACGCTCCAGTTCATGGAACATTTGCGGAGAAAACAGATCCCACGCATCGCAAACGCCGCCGCCCAATAGATACAACGGAAGATTCAGCGTATTGATGAGCCCGGTAAGAGCAATTGCTAATGCAATTCCAAGGCTCTCAAAAATGCCCCGCGCCAGAGGATTGCCTCCGTGAGCCAGTATGGCAAGCTCTTTTGCACTCTCTGGAGCGGAGGCCCCAAATTGTTCGCGCGCCATACGGGATATTGCGCTCGCCGAGGCATACTGTTCCAGACACCCGAAGCCGCCACAGCCGCATACAGCTTCTTCATCATTGCTTACAATGATGTGGCCAGCTTCTCCGCCCATGCCGTTCGTGCCCGACCAGATTTGATTGTTGAAGATCAGTCCGTTGCCAACGCCTGTTCCCAGCGTGAGTACGCAGAGGCTCTGCACGTTATATTTTTTACCTGCACCCAGTCGCTGTTCTGCCAACGCCGCAGCATTGGCATCTGACTCAATCAGGATGTCGTAGCGCAGAATCTGGCTGATTGCATCCCGCAGAGAAAAACCATCCCACCCGGGTAGATTGGGCGGATTGCGCAAAATACCACGCGGAAGTTCCAGCGGCCCCGGTGATGCTACGGCGACACCGGCCAGCTTTCTCCCGCCATAATTGCGCCGCACCAGAGACTGGATTGCCTCGCACATGTCGCGCACGACCTCTTCACGACCGGCAGAGAGCCGCGTTGGCATTTGAATGCTTTCGAGAAACTCTGTACCTGACGCATAGGAGGCAACCCGCAGATTTGTGCCGCCCAGATCCACTCCGATTGAAAATTGTTTACTCATCGTTTATCTCTCTTTGCAAAAACCTTCACAACACCGTCCACTGATGCAAGCGCGCGATGTATCATCGCGAACCCAGTGGGTGAGCCTTCTGATTTGTGTCCGATGGAAAACCATCCATTTGCTCAACCTCTGCCAATCTTTCGACCTCGCTCCCCGCAAGCAAAAATGCTCCGGTTCCGAAGACATAACTTGCTCCCGCCGTATAAGCGCCTGGAGCTTCGCCAACAGGCTGAATCGAACCGAGCCGCCCATCTGCATAGATATGCGAGAGCAATCCCTTCCAACCGAACGCCACTACGCCGTGGTACTTGCTCTCGTCCAGCAGTTTGTGTTCGATCCCCCACGCAAGCGCATAGACAAAAAATGCGGAGCCGGAAATCTCTGGATTGGCATAATTGGCTGCATCCAGCAGGCCCGGACGCCACAATCCATCTGTTCCTTGAATTGCCGCAACCGATGCCGCCATCTGCCGGAACTTGCCCTCATAGAAACCTCGTCGCGGGTCTTTTGCGGGCATATTCTCCAGCACACTTACCAGACCACCCATAACCCAGCCATTGCCGCGCGACCAAAAGACCCTGGCTCCATTCTTTTCCCGCTTGTCGAAATAGGAACGGTCTCGAAAGAAGAGCTGGTGCTCAGAGTCCCACAGAAGCTGTGCAGTTTCATGCCAGTTCGCATCCATATAGTCGAGATAGCGGTCGTCATGCGTTACCCGCGCCAACTCAGCCCATACCGGCGGGGCCATAAACAGCGCGTCGCACCACCACCATATTGGTTGCATGGTAGAACTCTGTGGATGCTGCAAAATTGCGTCGAACTGCTTGCTCAGCGGCTCAATCCGTTCTGGCCTTGGGTCTAGTTTGTAGAGTTGCAGATAGACCTGTCCGATTGCCTGATCGTCGGCGTGAACTTCACGCGGCCCCAGCTTCCATTCATTTTTGCTTGCGATTTGTAGAACAGCGCTGCGATATCTCGCATCCTGAAGCGTCTCAGAGGATGCCAGCAAGCCAAGATAAAGCGTTGCAAACGTCCAGTCGCGGCTGGTGGTATTGGTGATCCGCTTCAATTGCCAGTCTGCAACCTTCCGCATCGCAGCCCGGACATCCTGCGGCGTAAGCGAAGCAGACAGCCCTGTTGCCAAAGGCCCAGGAGCAGCCGGAGAATCCCCGACCTCTGTTTTTGCTTCCTCTGCGGTCAGCCGTACCTGCGCAGGAGCAATATGTTGCAACCCGAGAAGCATGAAGCAGACCAGCAACAATGTGAGTCGTTTCGTCATAATAAGTCTGCGAACCCCACCTCAACGCCAAGCGCGAATAAACAAATGAAGATCGTTACCATAAATGTCAATGGCGACAATCAGAAACATAATGCTCCATAAACCCTATATATGGCAAGATACTTCCGCAAAATCATTCAATTGAATTTCATCGCCGCTGTAGATTTTTCGATCTATTTTGTAGCTTAAATGGTACTGTTATCATGAAACATAAACAAAAACCTTATATCTTTGGGCAAACAGGCCCCCTACACCGTTACTCCTTTGATGGATAAATCCAATTAATTGTGTCTTGCATGGGTTTCTTCATATATTCTGGTAACGTTCATGATGATAAAGCAAAACAGTACCAATCCAACAATTCGGGATGTTGCCAAGCTGGCCAAAGTCGGTCTGATGACCGTATCGCGGGTTATCAACAACCACCCTTCTGTTCGACCTACAACCAAGAAAAAGGTGCTCAATGCCATTGAGCAGCTTGGCTATCAGCAGAATGAGGCCGCTCGCCTGCTGAAGGGGCAGCGGGCCATGATGATCGGACTCATCGTGCCCGATCTCTCCGACGCCTTCTTTTCTGCCTGCGCTCACACGGTGCAACACATTGCGCGTATGCATGGCTACATGACTCTGGTTGTCGCCTCAGAGAGAGATGCAGAACTAGAGGTAGAGCAGGCACAGCTTATGGCAAACAGAAAAGTCTCCGGACTGCTGATTGTCACCTCTACACATAAGAGCGATCAGCGCCTTCGGGATCTGCAGGATGCAGGCCTTGCCATCGTCGCCTTTGATCGCCCGATTGAAGGAATTGACAGCGACTGCGTGGTCGTCGAGAACCGCGCCGGAGCAGAACAAGTTACGCAACACCTGATCAATCATGGGCATAAGCACATTGCCTGTGTAGGTTACGACGAGGATGTCTACACAATTCAGGAGCGCATCGCAGGATACAAGAACAAAATGTATAGCGCCAGACTGACCCCAAATGTCGTTGCGGGAACAACCAGCCTTGAAGCAATCGAAAAGTGGGTTGAGGACGCTTTACGGAGCGCAAATCCTCCCACTGCTATCTTTTCCTTGAACCATCGCACCTCTGGCTTTCTATTGCAGGCCCTTAGCAAATTCGATGTAAAGATTCCCGATCAAATGGCCATCGCAGGGTTTGATGAATTTGACCTTGCATCTCTGGTAACACCTCCCTTGACGACCATCTCGCAGTCACCTGTCGAGATAGCAACCCGCGCCATGTCGCTTCTGGTCGGACGCATTCAGGGGATGCGCGAGGGCAAGCTGTTTACGCCCGCCAAGGTAGTTCTCCCAGTAACGCTCAACGTACGCGGCTCCTGCGGCATGCACGCCGAAGTTGCTATGGAAAAGACAGGCACCGCCTAAACCCTGATCTCGAGGTTGAGAAACTTTTGTGAGTACTTCGCGCTTCCTCTCTTCAACTCCCAGTATTTGCTACGGAAGCCTGTTTGTAGCGCTCATAGCATTTCTCCTCAGCGGCTCGCTGTACGGGCAAACTGTTTCAAAGGTATGGAATCCTGATCTTGGCAACGGCACGTACCGTAACCCTGTCCTGTACGCAGACTATTCAGACCCGGATGTAATTCGGGTTGGCAGGGATTTCTATCTGGTTGCGTCCAGTTTTGACGCAGTACCAGGGCTGCCCATTCTGCACTCCACCGATCTGGTGCATTGGGAACTGATCGCTCATGTCTTTGAGCAGCAATCGCCACGCGATATCTTTAAAAGCACGCAGCACGGTATGGGAGCCTGGGCGCCAAGCCTTCGCTATCACGCAGGAAAATTCTTTCTTTTCTATCCCGACCCGGATCAGGGAATCTACATGACACAGGCCGCCTCGATTCGTGGGCCATGGTCAGAGCCTTTGCTCATCAAAGCTGCAAAAGGATGGATAGATCCATGCCCGCTCTGGGACGATGACGGCAAAGCCTATCTGGTTAATGGCCTCGCAGGCAGCCGCGCGGGTGCGAAGTCAGCTCTGATTCTTAGCCGCATGTCACCGGACGGAACGAAACTCCTCGATAGCGGAACCCTTATCCTCGACGGACATGCACAGGACGTAACGCTCGAAGGACCAAAGCTCTACAAGCGGCACGGCTACTACTACGTCTTTGCACCCGCAGGCGGCGTTACGAATGGTTGGCAGATGGTCTATCGCGCCAAATCCATTTACGGCCCCTACGAGCGCCGCGTCGTACTCTCACAGGGCAGCACGAAGATCAATGGCCCACATCAGGGAGCGTGGGTGAATACTCCAACCGGCGAGGACTGGTTCCTGCACTTTCAGGATTTGGGCGTCTATGGCCGCGTTGTGAGCCTTGAACCGGTGCACTGGAAGAGCGATGGCTGGCCTGCCATCGGCATCCACCAATCTGCCGCTGGAACCGGCGAGCCTGTTCTCACATATCGCAAGCCAAAGATTTCCGGCCCTGCTCCCAACTACAATCCTGCGGACTCCGACGAATTCAACGCCCCAACCCTTGGCCTTCAATGGCAGTGGCAGGCAAATCCGCAGTCTACATGGGCCTTTCCTGCACCGGGACTTGGCGTTCTGCGCCTCATCAACATTCCCGTCTCCGGCGCAGCGTCCAATATAAATCTCTGGAATGTGCCCAATCTTTTGCTGCAAAAGTTTCCAGCTCCAGAGTTCACCGTCACCACCAAAATCAAATTCACCTCGCGCTTTCAAGGTGAGCAGACCGGACTGGTCATACTCGGCAAAAGTTACTCCAGCCTTGTCGTTGAAAATACCGGTGCGGGACTTATACTGCGTCAGGTGACCCGACTTCATGCCGACGAGGAGGGATCGGTTACCGCATCGGTGCCAATCTCCATCTCCGGCGACAGTTTTTACCTTCGGGCACGCGTAGAAAAAGATGCCTCTGTCCGCTTCAGTTACAGCATTGATGGAGAAAGTTATCAGCCGGTTGGATACCCTTTTCAAGCCACCGCCGGAGTGTGGATTGGAGCAAAGATTGGCCTCTTCGCCCTTGGAACCAACGCTCACGGTGAGTTTGGCTACAGCGATGTTGACTGGTTCCGATTCACGCCATAAGGCCGTTTGTGAATTCAACAAGATCAGGGAGTTGCAATGAAAGATACAACAGCAATCAATCGGCGTATGTTCACCAAAGCGCTGGCCCTTGCGCCTCTTGGGATGGTTGCAGCCACCAGTGCGCTCGCTCAGTCACCCACGCCACAAACTTCCGCCAATCAGCCGGGCGCGGTGTCACCGCAGGCAAAGAAGAGCGCACCGCAGTATGGCAAGCGCCCGCCCATTCATGAAACAGAGCCCTTTGCCGAACCGCTCAGCTTTACGCGGCATGAACTCAAGCCTCGCGTTCAGCCCTTTTCGCTTGCCGAAGTGCGCCTCGGTCCCGGCCCTCTGCAACAAGCCCGCGAGTGGAATCGCAGTTACATGCTGCGCCTGACAAATGACCGCCTCCTGCATAACTTCCGCATCACGGCTGGCCTTGCGTCCCACACTGCGCCTCTGGGGGGATGGGAGTCGCCAGATCAGGAACTGCGCGGCCATTTTGTGGGACATTATCTCTCAGCCTGCGCTCTGCTCTACGCCTCCACCGGCGACAGCGAGATCAAGGCAAAGGGAGATGGACTGATTGCCGGCATTGCAGAGTGTCAGACCAAACTCAACAACAACGGCTATGTCAGCGCCTTCCCGGATGAGCTTTTTGATCGCCTCGATAAGCGTCAGCGTGTCTGGGCGCCCTTCTACACGCTCCATAAGATCATGGCTGGCCTGCTGGACATGAAGGCTTACGGCGGCAACCAGCAATCTCTCGATGTGCTTTTAGGATTGGCCGGATGGGTTGATGCGTGGACCGCCTCAAAGACCGAGGAGCACATGCAGGAGATACTCAAGACCGAGTACGGTGGAATGAACGAGGTGCTCTACAACCTCGCGGGACTCACCGGCGATGATCGTTGGGCACGCACCGGCGACCGCTTCAACAAGAAGACATTCATCACACCGCTCGCCATGCAAAGCGATGAGCTGTTCAATCTACACGCAAATACTCACATCCCGCAGGTGATTGGCGCAGCGCGCCGGTATGAACTCTCCACCGATTATCGCTTCAGGAATGTGAGCGAGTTCTTCTGGAAGACCGTCACAGAGGTGCGCACCTACGCTCCGGGAGGCTCCAGTAATGCTGAGGCATGGCTGACACATCCCAATCATCTGGCGTTGGAGATGAAGGCCAGTTCGCATCATCAGGAGTGCTGCTGCGCTTACAACATGATGAAGCTGACTCGCCATCTTTTCAGTTGGAGCGGCGACTCTCGATTCATAGACTATTACGAACGCAACCTGCTTAATCATCGCCTTGGCGCAATCCAGCCCAAGACCGGTCTCACAACTTACTTCCTCTCGATGACACCGGGCGCATGGAAGACCATCTGCACCGAGGATCAGACCTTCTGGTGCTGCACCGGCTCTGCGCTTGAGGATTACGCCAAGCTCAGCGATACCCTCTACTTCCACGATGAGGATTCCGTCTATGTGAACCTCTTTGTCGCCTCGGAACTTGACTGGAAGGAATCCGGTATCCGGTTGCGGCAACAAACAAAATTCCCCGAAGAGAACCACACCCTATTCACCATCGAAGCAACACCTGATAAGGAATGGACACTGCGTTTGCGCATTCCCTCCTGGACGAGCGAGGAAAACTCCGTCTCCATCAACGGGCAAAAACTGGCTGTGGCCGGTACGCCGGGAAGCTATCTGAATCTCAAGCGCAAATGGAAGGCGGGCGACCATGTAGAGCTAACCGTGCCCATGCAATTGACTGCGGAACCGCTTCAGGATGACCCCACGCAGCAGGCATTCCTCTATGGCCCTGTTGTGCTGGCTGGCCAGTTCCCTCTCGGCGATCTCAGCAACGACCTGCTGCACAAGAATCAGGGACCGGAGGTCAAAGAGAGTCCTATCAATGTGCCCGCTTTGAGCGCAAAGGGCTCCTCTCTCGCAGAGTGGATTCAGCCCGTTGCAGGCCGACCGCTCACCTTCCGAATCACCGGTCAGGCTAAGGATGTTACACTAAGACCGCTCAACCAGAGTTGGGAACGATTTGCAGTCTATTGGACGGTCTCCTGATCGTCCAAATCCATAGCCATAACAGTCGGAAGCTCCTTCCGACCGTTATGGCTATGAAAGAGTGATTGAGTCAAAACGCACAGCGGCATCCACTTGAGCAATGCCGGAGCCAGCAGCCAGTCCCAGATAACCCTCATCGCTTACAGATACTTCCCCGGCGCTTGTCCAGTGCCGGCCATCCATGGAGTACGCCGCGATTATCCGCGAGTGCTCCCAGTGCATGCGAAACCACACCGGACGCAGCAGCCGCCCATAATCAACATCCTGATACGCCAGTAGCTGTTCTGAGAGGGTTTGAACCGTGTGGTCGCTCTCTCTCTTCTTAAGCCGGACAATCCATCCTGAGTGCTCAAGCTCACCTTTTCCGGGAGAGACGAAGAGAGCGACGCTGCTTGCATCTGGTTGCAGGCTCTCACGATACATAGCTCCAAAGGATACAAACTGGGAAGCTGTTTGAGGAACAAAACGCGCCTCCAGAATGCGCTGTTTTCCCGTCGCGTAGACAAAATGTCCCTCATCGGCTGGCCTCATGAGTCCGGCCCCTCCGGCGTTAATCGTCAGCACGTTTCCATCGAACTGCGAACTACCCCTCACTGCAGGAGTACCCAGTTCTGCTTCCTTCCATCCACCCGGCAACCCAAAGCAAACGCTGGTGACCGGTGAAGAGAGATTGTTCGCAATCACGCGGTAACTGTAGAGCTTTCCAGGAGAAGGTGTTGCATCCAGAAATCTTGCTTCTTTGACTCCAGTCTGAATTTTCCGGAAGATGCCATCGGCTCCAGCCCGCTCAATGGAATAATCCGGATTGCCTCTTGGCTGCAGCCACTTCAACGCGATGCCTGCACTGCTTGCCTCGGCGTGGAGTGCAACTGGAGAAGCGGGATCTTCGGTGGAGTTCGATTCTGCATAGCCCCCGGCATAGAGCAGCGTTCCAAATCCCGTTTGGTCGGCGCTATGTCCGGCGTTCTCGGGACGGACCCGTTTGACAGCCCGCTCCAGAGCCGGTGCAGGCAATCCGCGACGCACATGATAGTGCGCCAGAACCTGCTCAAAATTAGGACGCATCTCGCTACGCGGTGAAATGACAGCGTGCTGATACTTGCCGGTGCGGTCAATGTCCGGGTTGAAAACAACATTGTCGCCCACAAGATACGCCGCCGTGTATTCAAAGCCCCTCAGTAGAAGATTATTCTCTGCGCCGTACAGGTCCAGCCCCTGATGCCATGCAACCTCACAGGCATCTGCCATGTGCGTAAGGCCGAGTTGCGTGTGTTGCTGATCGCGTCCGCTCTCCTGGCATTGGCCGTTGCTGTAGATGTAATGCGTAAGGCGTCCATCTCCATCCCCGTAGAGGTAATAGAGGACGGCGCGTTCAAAGAGCGCTCGGTCATCGCAGAAGACGGCGATTGCCATCATGGTTTTGATGGCCGCCGTATCCCAGTTGCCGTTGGCAAAGGGCGCAAAATCAAGGATGGTCGGCAGAATCGCCTGCTTCAACATATGCTGGCACAACCTTACTTCAGAGCCATTTAGCTCACCTATGCTGCGTAAGAGTTCTGCGGCATTGGCCAACTTGAAGGGAGCAATTCCGGCCATCAGGACAGCGTCCATGCCAGAGACCCGTTTCAGCGATGCGGACCAGCCCAGCATGATCGTCCTCGCAGTAGCTGCGAAATGCTTGTCGCTGGTAATTGCTGCCATCAAGGCACACTGGTATGCTGCGTTGCAGTCCTGATCGAATGCCGGAAAATTGACCGAAGGATTCCTCCCGATTTCTTCCCCAAAACCGCGACTCCGATAACTGGCGCTTGTCAATGGGTGGTTTCGTAGAACTTCAAACCCGGTCCATACAGGGGAGAGCTTCTGTCTTACCGCTGTCTGCATTCTAGTGATATCGGCAGCAGAGTGGAGCAGGCCGGGATGGACAAACGAGGACGGTTCTGCGGAGGCCGCTCTGAGCAAGCCTTGTGTGACTGCAGTGACTCCTGCCGCCACCAAGAAGCGGTGAAATTCGCGGCGCGACAGCCGGATATTCTCAACTCGTTGAAGTCTGGTATCGGCCATTTTCAGTTATCCCTCTTACTCTCTTCCAATTGACAGTCACTCAGCAGCATCAGCATTTACAGGAACAAGGATATCGTTATCATGGCAAAAATGTCATCTCTGGCGCTTATAAACCGTTCTGCGAGGGTGCTCTATAACTCTGAGGCTACAACCAGCCTTCCGCTCTGGTAAGTCGCATATTGATCTATGTTTGCTTGTATGCTTCAGACTAAAAAGGTTTTAAGTTTACTGCATCCCGCTGGAGTGCATGGAGTGTAGTAAGCGTGTAAGCGCTGGAGCAAGAATAGACCACATAATGCTGCTTGCACGACGAACAGTGACAGAAGAAAGAAACCGTCGGAAGCTTTCGCCCTATGAGTTATTGCTATACAACGAGATTCATCTAACATCAGAGCAAAACGCTATTTCGATAAATCACAAGTATTCCTCGGCTGACGATTGTCCAAAAGCATCGATATATGCATTAAATTACCAACTCTAGTGTATTGCCTGTAAGAAATTAAAACCATAATCTTGCTCGCGTTCGAACATGTTCCCTTCGGAGCTAGTCAAATCAGAGTTGTTTCAGTATGACTTTTATTTGGCTTGGGATTATCCGCCTGCAAGCGTGAAGCAAGTAAGAAATTAAGCCAAAATGGAGAGGTGTCATCTTGTTCAACTCATTGGTACGGATCTCACAATCATCCGACTCAACAGCGATATCCAGCTTTTGTTACTCAAAGCCCAGATTCATGACCACTCGTAAAATAGGTCTAATTGGGATGTTGATGCTACTCGCTGTAATATTTGCAATTTCAGCATCAGCACAAAGCATTGCGACCTTCAGCGAACGGGCGCAATATATTACGAATTCCTTTCCGTCTACAGCTGCAGGATTGAACCCACCGGAAAATGGCTACTCGATTCAAACCCAGCTTTGGGGTTCTGAAAGCTTATACATGAAAGGGCTTGATTCACAGGCCAAGACACTTCTTTTAAGTGCTCTTCCGCAGCTAACGGATCCGTCGCCAAACACGGATGACAGTGCCTTTAATCTGATGGCTGCTGTGGATGTTCTTGAGCGCTGGTCGAGCCACTTTCAGCCGAGTGGAAGCCCTACGCCGAACTATACCTGTTCGACATCGAATCCGCTGCTTCCGCAGAACTCGAATGATCTGCCTACGGCCTTTTATTGCGCCCTGACAAACTCTACCTCATGGAACAGTGCCAGCACCTCGAATCAGCTTCTCATGGCTGCTACCGCTCGCTTTCTCGCTTCCCAGATGTACCCAAACGCCACCTTTGCCAGCAGTTATGCTACAGGCGATCCGACCGGACAGATTTATCTGCTTTGTGTCGCGAATCAGTTTGAAACACACAACATACAGGAATATGACTCCGATGTTTACACTGGCGCATATTTCGCCAGCTTTCGAGCCGCAGCAGACTTTTCACAGAATTCGGAGATTAAGTCAGCGGCTACAATGGCCTATGACTGGTTGCTTATCAACGCGGCCAGCACATGGCTTAACAGCACATGGGCAGCCACATCCTACAGGCGCTACTTTGATATCGCTCCGCAGAACCAGATGGAAATAGGAAGTTGGATGTTATGGCCTCTTTTTAGCGGACCGTTGCCTGCAAACTCGACCAACCTTGCATATATGGAATATTCCCTACAAACAATTGCCACCTGCAATTGTGTAAGCGGCCTGGTTTCGGAAGACTCGACCAATGCCATGCTTGCGGCAACTTATGGGTCCAGCTATGTCCCTATCACTGCGTACACGCCTCGTCAGGAAATCATGGATTTGATTTCCTGGCCGGGTTATGCATCTTCCTATACATTTGAGGCCAGAAGCATGGCTCCCTCGTCTCCTACCTATCAGGATATGCAGACTTCCTATATCACCCCTAATTATGCATTATTCAGCGAGACGGACTATCAGACAACGAGTGGAGCAAATATAGGTGACGAGCCGCCTACGGCTGTTTTGAGCGGCGTTGCCTGGAATCCATCGCTCACAAATGCGCCATATGAGAGCCTTTTCTATGCCGGTGCCCCGCGCTGGCAGGTTGACACAACGCAAACTAATCCTCCAGCAAATTGCCCGGCAGAAACCTTTGACTGCGCACTATCTAATCATTCTTTTGGCTTTGGCGCGCATGGACAGTATTTTCAGAATCAAAATGCACTAGTCGGAGTATATGACTATTCTTCTTCCATAACCACCAAGGAAGGGATCGTATATGAGCCAAATCAGTTTTATATTTATGCTCCGCTATGCACAAACAATCTGTACCCATGGAATTTTAGTAATGGATCCATCCCTAACTTTCCATGCACTGCGGCGACCATACCACTTGCCATGATCACCAGCGAAACCAGTACGCTCGGACATCTTTACCTTTATTATGACAACATATTGATTTCGCTTTGGGTTAGTACCCCGTTTACATGGGATGGCTTGCATGAGCTTACGTTCTTTGATCCTACAAATGTGCAATTAAACCCGCAGGAGCCTTATCTGGCCTCTGCTATGGAGGTTGCTTCGCCGACCGATCCGCGATTTGCTGCCGCGACTCCTGCTGCGACCCTCGCAAAGTTTCAACAGTATGTTGACAGCAATGCGTCGTTCAATATCAGCGGGTTATCTAACCCGCCGGGTTTCCCTTCTGCCTCTTATACTCCTGCCGTATACACCGGCAGCACGAGACCAGTTCTCACAAATGTATTTGAGGGGCCAAATTCGTTGAACAGTACTGCGGTCAGTTACATTGGCTGGCCGCTGATGCAGACTCCGTGGGTTCAGCAGACATGGAATCTCAGTCAAAGCTGCACATTCTGCTTTGCTGGTTCCACTCAATCCCCAAGCGGCATTGGCGGCGGCGGGAACCTTACAGTTACAAGCCCTGTAACTGGAAATCAATTGCTGTACAACTTTACGAACTCGACAGTAACTGAGACGATATCTCAAACACATCCTCAGACAATTAGCTTCACGGCGCTGTCATCGCCAGTTGTTTATGGCGTTTCTCCGATTTCGCTGAGTGCAACAGCGAGTTCCGGGTTGCCTGTCAGCTTCAGCGTAGTCTCAGGGCCAGGAACGATCAGCGGCAGCACGCTGACAATTACCGGAGCAGGCACAATCGTGGTGGCTGCAAATCAGGCCGGAAACAGCACATATCTGGCTGCATTTCCTATGCAGCAAACCCTCGTCGTCAGTCAGGCGACACCAGCCATTGATTTCATCGTACCTGTGATTTCCCTGCTTCAACAGAACCCGGTACTTCTGACAACAAGCCTGGCTAGTGTTGGCACAGGTGTATACCCAACCGGCACGGTGACCTTCTACGTACAGCCTTCCGGTGGCAACCAGACGACGCTTGCAGTCGTAACACTTGCGAGTGGTGTTGCAACCTACACGGGGACTCTGCCGCTCGGTACGGATAGCCTCACTGCAACCTATAGCGGCGATTCAAATTACGTCAGTGTCACATCGAGCGCAGTGGCACCTGTCACCGATGAGACGCAGATGCAGGTTCAGTATGTACCGGCGATGACGAACGTAGTTGGCAAGGCGGGTACGAGCGGTTGGTCCGGGGACGGTGGCCCAGCCTCGGCTGCCGAGATCAATGGCGCGAAGGATGCGGTATTCGACAGCTACGGCAACATGTACATCGTTGATCAGAAAAACTATGTTATCCGCATGGTATATGCGGGCGGCTCAACAGCTACAAATCTGTTGTCGGCATTGAAGGTTGCCTGCTCGTCAGGTTGCACCTATCCCGTACCGATTGCCGGTTACATCTACACGATTGCAGGGACGCACGGTACATCTGCCAATGGTACAGATGGAGTTTTGGCGACAGCCACAGATCTGTATCTTCCGTACGGAATTGCGTTGGACAGTAACGGCAATATCTACATAGCGGATTCGAGTGCAAACCGGGTGAGAGTCATCAAAGCCAGCACGGGCATCATTTCAAACTTTGCCGGAAGTGCCGCCGGGACGGCGCCGGCAACGGCAGCCGATCCGGCACTGTTGCTCAATGGCGGTGCGGCGACATCGGCACTGCTTGACTATCCGGTATCACTTGCAATTGACAGTTCGAACAATGTGTACATCGGGGATGCAAAGGACTGTCAGGTGCGTGTGGTTCCAGCGGGAACGACTGCCGGTTATCTGACCGGCCTTACCGTCGGATATATCTACGCCTACGCGGGTGTGAATACCGGCACCGGCAGCGTTTGCAGCTATACCGCAACGCCTGCACCCTCGACAACGTTAGCAACAGCAGCCAAGCTAAGCAGTACGTACGGGATCGCGCTTGATGGTAGCGGAAATCTATATATATCGGATGTCGGCAACTATGTGATTAAGGTTGTGAGTCCGACGACCGGCTACATAACCACGGTAGTCGGGAACCACACAGAGGGAACAAGCGGCGCAACGAATGGGAATGGCGGTCCGGCTACAAGCGCGGAGTTGGTGTACGTGTGGAAGATTGCGGTGGACCGTCTTGGAAATCTGGTTATTGCAGATACCAATGCTCAACAGGTTCGCTACGTGAACATGTCAACGACAAACACGGTCAATGGCTATATGCAGCCTGGCTACATTTACACTCTTGCTGACAATGGCACAGCCGGAGATATTCCCAATCTGACCGCTGTTACCGGTGCCGCCATCAGTGGCGAGGGCAGCAGTACTGGCGTTGAAGGAATCGCGGTTGATCCCTCGAACAACATCTACTACGTTGACTACGGAAACGAAGTTGTTCGCAAGATTAACGCCTCTGCCACCTCGCCTTATGTGGCAGCAAGTGTGGGAGCAGCCGGTACGGCACAGTCTTTCTATGCGGACGTAACGGCAACAGGCGGAGATAACATCACAAGCTTCCAGACAGCCTCCGGTTTTGGAGACTTTACCTCTGGCACAGAAAGTGGCTGCACGCTTGGATCATCGAACGCAGTTGGCACTGTCTGCATTGAGCCTGTGACCTTCAAACCGATTGGACCCGGGCTGCGCACTGCACCTTTAACGTTGACCGACAGCAGCGGCAATAAATTCACGCTGGGGCTTTCCGGCATCGGCAGTTCACCGCAGCTTGCATTTACACCGGGAACCATTGCAACGATGGCAGGCAACGGAAGCGCTGGCTACACCGGGGATGGAGGCGCAGCATCCGGTGCAACTCTGAACAGACCATCCGGTTCTGTGATGGATACGGCGGGGAACATATACATTGCCGATACAGGTAACAATGTGGTTCGCATGATCAGTGCCGGCACCGGAATTATCTCGACCGTTGCCGGAACCGGACCGGCGGGTTACACCGGAGACGCAGGAGCAGCAACCAACGCCACATTGCACGGTCCCAAAGCGGTTGCGCTGGATGCAGCAGATAATCTTTACATCGCCGATACAGATAACAATGTAATCCGCGAGGTTCTTGCCCAGACCGGAATCATCAGCACGATTGTTGGAACCGGCACCGGGCTTGTTACCCCATCCGGAGTAGCGGTTGATCTGTATGGCAACGTGTACATATCGGACACTGGCAACAATGCCGTGCGCAAGCTGAATGCGTTGAACGGGATTATCAGTACGGTTGCAAGTGTGACCGATCCGACGGGTCTTTCCTACACGCCCAGCGCAGCGGCCATCACCGGACTGACAGGAATTTACAGCACTCCGAGCGGAGTGTTGCTGGTAGCCAGCCCAAGCGGCAGTATTGTTAAGCAGATCAATCTGGCTACGAATGCGGTAACTACGGTGGCCGGGGATGGCACAAGCGGCTACGCCGGCAATGGCTCGCTGGCAACCTCAGCCGAACTGAGCAGCCCAAACAATGCGGTTGAGGACGCGGCAGGCAACATCTACATCGCCGATACCGGCAACTCGGTACTTCGTCGAGTGGATGCGTATACAGGTAACATCTCGACGATTGCAGGTACAGGAACGGCTGGCTATACAGGTAACGGCGGAGCAGCAACCTCGGCAGAACTCAACTCTCCTGCAGGTATTGCTCTGGATGCGAGCGCGAATGTCTATCTGGTTGACTCCAGTGCAGACGTGCTGCGAAAGATCAGTTTAGTAGGTGCGGGCAATGGAACACTGGGCTTTGGAAACCAAGCGATCAACACCACCAGCGCATCTCAGACACTGGCAGTGACGAATACAGGAAATCTGGCGCTGACCTTCACCGCACTGACGGTGCCGACGTACTTTGCGCAGCTTACCGGCAACTCAACAGACTGCTCCTCGACGACGAGCCTTGCCACTGGTCAGAGTTGCTATCTGCGGCTGACCTTCACTCCCACATCAACTGGCAACATAAGCGAGACCCTGTCGCTCACCTCAAACACACTCAATGTCGCCGGTACTGCTTCCACCGCGACGCTCACTGGGACGGGCGTGGAATAACGAATACCATTCCGATATGGGCTTTGTTAGGCAAGGATTGACAGACAAACATGTTTCATGGGCAAGTGAAATCTACTTGCCCATGAAGCATGTGTATTAAGGCGGTTTTCCAAAAGGTGTACCCTATCCGGCTCTGTACAAGGTGGATTTTTCTTGAGAAAAATCCACTCAGAGGGGTTGCTTTCGGTGTACATCCATTTACGTGACCGGTATTACCGCGCCAGCCATCCGCCATCAATGACCAGGACATGACCATTCACATAGTCGCTTGCACTGGATGCCAGAAAAACAAGCGGGCCTGCCAGATCAGACGGTAATCCCCAGCGACCTGCCGGAATGCGCTCCAGAATC
>Ga0326728_10007491_pt1 | contig 27960 bp, 25 predicted proteins | sample MB3enrmetagenome_FD_207602 | JGI IMG/M metagenome (GOLD analysis project Ga0326728, IMG submission 207602) | Lab enriched peat soil microbial communities from McLean, Ithaca, NY, United States - MB31MN | ecosystem: Environmental > Terrestrial > Soil > Wetlands > Peat | place: USA: New York...
TCTTGGCTACGCGGTTGGTCCCGTGTCGGCCGATATAGCGCGCCACCTCGCCCCCGCCGGTCGAGTGTCCCACGTGAACCGCGTCTTTCAGGTCCAGCGACTCGGTCAGCGCTGCAAGGTCGTCGGCGTAGGTATCCATATCGTTGCCAGTCCAAGGCTGGCTTGACCGGCCGTGGCCCCTCCGGTCATGCGCAATCGCGCGGTATCCGTGCAATGCCAGAAACACCATCTGGTCTTCCCACGCATCCGCATTCAGCGGCCAGCCGTGACTGAAGACCACGGGTTGACCTGCTCCCCAGTCCTTGAAATAAATTTGTGTTCCGTCTTTCATCGTCATTGTGGGCATTGGAATCTCTCCTGGTTCTGTTCGCGTTGGGTTCGGTTCGAAGTGGGCAGGGGCATCTTGTTTGCCGTGGTTGAAGTTGAATCGTTGTTCGGACCTGAACTGATTGAAAAGGGTAGCCAGCCGCTACGTCTGAGCTTATTTGCCCATAGGCAGGGAGGAGCATCAAGGCCCTGAGTTGTGACCGGGGGCGAATGTATGCTCTCCTACTACTACCAGACCATGCTTAAGCGACTCGAAAGCTACTTCGAATTCAAGCGCCTCGGAACCAACTGGCGCACCGAGATTCTGGCCGGCGTCACCACCTTCCTGACCATGGCCTACATCGTGCTGGTCAACCCCGCCATCCTCAAAGAGGCCGGAATGCCTCTGGCCGCCGTCACCGCCGCCACCTGTCTCTCCGCTGGTTTCGCTTCCATCATGATGGGCATCGTCGCGCGCTATCCCATCGCCTTGGCCCCCGGCATGGGCCTCAACGCTTACTTCGCCTACGCTGTCTGCATCAAGCTCCATGTCCCCTGGCAGACCGCTCTCGGCGCGGTCTTCCTCTCCGGCGTAATTTTTCTCGTGATCACCGCCGGCGGCGTCCGCCAGATGATCCTGCGCGCCATTCCCCACGAGCTTTACGCCGCCGTGGCCGGCGGCATCGGCCTCTTCATCGCCCTCATCGGCTTTCGCAACGCCGGCCTCGTCATCGCCGACCCCAACACCCTGCTCAACCTGGGCAGCATCCGCAACCCCACCGCCGTGCTCGCTCTTCTCGGCCTGCTCTTGATGGTGGCTCTCGAAGTCAGAAAGGTTCGCGGCGCAATCCTCATCGGCGTACTCTCCATCACCGCCCTCGCCTGGGTGCTTGGCTTCGCCCACTGGACGCCCGCCGCCGGAGGCTTTTCCAGCCTCGCCGCCACCGCCTTCCAGCTCGACATTCGCGGCGCGCTCAACAAGGGCCTGCTGGAGATCGTCTTCGTCTTTTTCTTCGTGGACCTCTTCGATAATCTCGGCACCCTGGTCGCCGTCACCAAGCGCGCCGGGCTGATCGAGCCCGACCACTCCATCCCACGCCTGAATCGAATTTTATTTACCGACGCCACCGCCACCGTCTTCGGCTCGCTCACTGGAACCTCGACCGTGACCAGCTACGTCGAGTCCACCGCCGGCGTAGCTGCCGGAGGCCGCTCCGGCGTCACCGCCATCGTCACCGGCCTGCTCTTTCTCGCCGCCATCGGCGCGGCGCCCTTTGTCGGCATTGTTCCCCCGGCAGCCACTGCTCCGGCGCTCATCCTGGTCGGCTCCATGATGCTCTCCACCATCAGCGAGATTCGCTGGCGCGAGCCCCTGATTGCCGTCCCCGCGTTTCTTACGCTGGTGCTCATTCCCTTCACCTTCTCCATCGCCAACGGCCTCGGATTCGGCATCATCAGCTGGGCCGCGCTGCACCTGGCCGCCGGCAAACTCCGCAAGCAGGATTGGCTGCTCTACCTGCTGGCCGCGCTCTTTCTTGTCCGCTTTATCTACATGGGAACGAGCTAGATTTGCTATCATCGGCCTGCAAGTCAGAAAGGAGCAGCCATGCGCTGGTATCACTATCTTGCGTACTTCTTCGGAGGCGCATTTCTCTCGAACAGCCTGCCACATCTTGGCAATGGGATTTCGGGCCATGCCTTTCAGAGCCCCTTCGCATCGCCCCCGGGTATAGGCCTGTCCTCCTCAACGGTCAATGTGCTATGGGGACTTTTCAACCTTGCCGTCGCTTACCTGCTCGTCTGTCGCGTGGGTAGCTTCAATCTGCGCAACACCCGGCACGTGCTTGTCCTCGGAGCGGGCATTCTGCTCATGTCGCTCATGCTGGCCCGAGCATTCGGACGCTTCCACGGCGGGATGTGAGCCGCATTTTTCTCGCGGCCTGCCCTGATCTGCCGTCAAGGCAGCGGTATACTCGTTGCCAGTACGTTCCATGGACTCGCCCATGTATTTTTTGGAAAAATTTCTTGAAAACACGACGGCGCAAGCCATAGTCCTGGCATTTGTGGGCTACCTGGCCACGGCCTTGAGCTCCCGGATGCTGGCCCGCCGCAAGGACAAGCTGGAACTGGTGAATCGCCGCCTGAACGAGTTCTACGGCCCGCTTTACGTCGCCTCGCAGGCGGGCAACATCGCCTACCGCTCGCTGCTCAAAAAGCAGGGTAAAGCGCAGAGTTTTCCCATCCTCGACAGCGAGATGAAGGAGTGGATGCTGTGGATGACCACCATCTTCATGCCTCTCAACGATGTCCGCGAAAAGATCATCATCGAGAAGGCTTACCTCATCGTCGAGGAGCAGATGCCCCATTGCCTGTTGGACTTTGTCACCCACGTGGTGGGCTACAAGGCGGTGCTGGCCAAATGGGCCGAGGGCGACTACTCCGAACGCCGCTCCACCATCGGCTGGCCGCCGGAATTCGACATCTATGTGGAGCGCTCCTACGCCGCCCTTAAAGCCCGGCAAACCCAACTGCTGCATAGCTCGTTGTGGAGGCTTTGGCACCGGCTGGTTCACGGCAAGCGGTGATTGAACGCCGAATTCACGCTCTTACCAATTGATGCGCGCGCGGGCCGGGTGCTACACTGCGCGCATGAAAACAGACCTGTACACCAAAGCCGTTCTTACCGTCATTGCCTTCCTGTTACTGCTCACCGCCTGCGACCGATACATCAACCCGCCCGCCGCCGTCCGCGCCGAAGGGCCCTTTGCCGGAGTTTTTTATTCCGGACCTAATGCACATAGTTTTTTCGACACGCGGACCGGAGATCTCTGGGGATATTACCCCGCATCCCGATCAGCTTTTGACAATAAGAAGATATATCCAGCGACATGGCATTACTTTGGCAAAGTGACACAACTTGGTCAGCCATTGGTAGGTGCACAACCGCCAGAAGAGTAGAAACGAGAATACTCCGTGCCCCATCCTTTTCACGTTCTTTGTGAAAAGGGTGGGAAACCACCACTGTTCACTGTTCACTGTCTACGGAATCAGATAGGCGCCGGGAATTCCCGCGTCCAGCGTGGCGAGAACCGCTCCGTTGGCGCTCGCCAGTTGCAGCAGATGACCATCCGTGGTCTGCGCGGACCTTGTAACCCATGCGGGCAGGTGGGAGATGTCATTCCCATCTGATATGAACTCAAGCGGCAGTGCTTTCCACGCTTTCAACTCTATCAACAACAATCTTGCGCGGACAATGTCCATGCCATAGGCGCGGACATTGCCCAGGATTCGAACGAATCCAAGCTCTGTGATCGAACAGGTCAGAAACCGGTCGCTCTTGCAGGATCGAACCCAGGCGCTGACCCGGTCGTGAAAATCATGCTTCCTGAAGCCGTAGGCGATGAGCGCGTTGACGTCAAGAAGGTATTTCATGGAAAGTCAACCAGCATCTCGCGCACCATTTCGCTAGTCAGAACAGGCGCATCCGGTCCCGCGTCAATGACCGGGAGACCGGTAATCGGGTCTTCGATGATCCGCGGTTCAAAGGTCTTCTTCCTGCGCGGCGTGAGCACAATGCGACCGTCCTCGATGCCCGTATCGAGCGGGTCGCCGGCGCGAATGCCCAGCTTGCGGCGAATCGGTCCCGGCAGTACGACTTGACCTTTTGTAGAGACCCTGGTTTGCATGGTAAGACAATCTTACCCTCGATTGAGCTGAACTGCAATAAGCAAGTGTGGGTAGCTCTCGCCGGGTTTAACAGCTTTCACCCTCGAAACCTGGCAAATCGCAACTGATCTCTGATCCCTGACCCCTAATACCTGTAATTCTCCGCCTTATAAGGCCCTTCCACCGCCACGCCCAGGTAATCCGCCTGTTTTGCCGTCAGCGTGGTCAGCTTCACGCCAATCTTTTCCAGATGCAGCCGCGCCACCTCTTCGTCCAGCCGCTTGGGCAGCACATAGACGCCAACCTTATAGGTGTCCTTGTTGGCCCACAGGTCCAACTGCGCCAGCGTCTGATTGGCGAAGCTGTTGCTCATCACAAAGCTCGGATGCCCCGTCGCGCAGCCCAGGTTTACCAGCCGCCCCTCCGCCAGCACAAAGATGCTGTGCCCGTCCGGGAAGGTGTACATATCCACCTGCGGCTTGATGTTGAGCTTGCTCACGCCCTTCTCCGCGTTCAGCCGGTCCATCTGGATCTCGTTGTCGAAGTGGCCGATGTTGCAGACAATCGCCTGGTCCTTCATCCGCTTCATGTGTTCCAGGGTGATGATGTCCACATTGCCGGTACAGGTCACGTAGATGTCGCCGCGGCCCAGCGTATCCTCCACCGTCGCCACTTCGAAGCCCTCCATCGCCGCCTGCAGCGCGTTGATGGGGTCGATCTCCGTGATGACGATCCGCGCGCCCATGCCGCGCAGCGAGTGGCTCGATCCCTTGCCCACATCGCCGTAGCCGCAAATGACCGCCACCTTGCCCGCTACCATCACGTCAGTGGCTCTCTTGATCCCGTCAGCCAGCGATTCACGGCAGCCGTACAAGTTATCGAACTTGCTTTTGGTCACCGAATCATTCACGTTGATCGCCGGAACCAGCAGCTTGCCCTGCTCCATCATCTTGTAAAGCCGGTGCACGCCCGTCGTGGTCTCCTCGGAAACACCGCGCCACTCTTTGGCAACCTTGTGCCAATGCTGCGGGGCTGCCGCAAAAACCTTCTTCAGTAAATCCTTGATGACCTGTTCTTCATGGTTGCCGGAAGGCGAATGCACCCACTTGTCGCCGTTTTCCAACTCATAACCTTTGTGAATCAGCAGGGTCGCATCGCCGCCATCGTCCACCACCAGTTGCGGACCCTTGCCGCCCTTGTGGCTCAGAGCCGCCAGCGTGCAATCCCAATACTCCTCCAGCGACTCGCCCTTCCACGCAAAGACCGGAACTCCGCTCGCCGCAATCGCCGCGGCGGCATGGTCCTGCGTCGAAAAAATATTGCAGCTCGCCCACCTGACCTCCGCGCCCAGGCTGACCAGGGTTTCAATCAGCACTGCCGTCTGAATCGTCATGTGCAGCGAGCCGGTGATGCGCACCCCGGCCAGCGGTTTCGCCGCCGCGTGCTTGTTGCGAATCGACATCAGCCCCGGCATCTCCTGCTCGGCGATGGCGATCTCCTTGCGGCCCCAATCGGCCAGTTTCAGGTCGGCTACTTTGTAATCCGTTGCAGCGGTTTTCAGTGTTGCAGTTGCCATATTCCCTCACATAGGCCCGTCGTCCTCTCGACTACGGGCGATAAAATCGTATACTTCTTACTGCGTTAGGATACCATCTAGCCAGTGGAGCTCTGTAATGAAGCCAACGGTTGCCTCATCGAAAATCCCAGTTGAAACTAAACCGGTCGCCAAAACGGTCCAACTGTCCCGTGCCCGCCGCATCTCCATCCTGAAGGCGCTGGCCGATCCCCATCGGCTTGAACTCCTGGAGCGCATCGCTGCATCCACCTCTCCTATGGGCTGCGCGGAAGCTCTCTCCAGCCTGGCTATCTGTCCGGCAACACTCTCCCACCACATCAAGGAACTGGAAGCTGCCGGCCTGGTTCACGTGGAGCGGAAAGGCAAGTTCATCCATCTTAGCCTGCGCACTAAAGTCTGGTCGGCCCTGATTGCCAGCTTGGCCGCGCTTGGCCAGTCCCGATCTACTCAACGCTGAAACCGGCAGCCGGAAGATTTCCACAATCATTCTGAATCCATTCCGTTACCCGTTAATCAATTCGATAGTTGTCGAAATATCGAATCGATAACATTTCACATACGGGGCGGAAATCATGAGCAGTCTCAAAGGAAAAGTGGCGCTGGTTACCGGCGCATCGAAGGGCATTGGCGCAGCCATCGCCCGCGAGCTGGCCGCGCGCGGAGCGGCCGTTGCCGTCAACTATTCAAGCAGCCGGGCAGCCGCGGAAAAGCTCGTCGCTGAAATCAAGGCCGCCGGCGGCAAGGCCGTCGCCGTCCAGGCCGATGTGGCCGATCCCGCCAGCATTGCTCCACTCGTAGACGTCGTAGCCACCCAGCTCGGCCCCATCGACGTCCTCGTCAACAACGCCGGCGTCTATGAGTTCGCCCCTTTGGAAGCCGTGACCCCGGAGCACTTCCACAAGCAGTTCAACACCAATGTCCTGGGCCTTTTGCTGGTCACCCAGGCCGCGGTGGCCCGCTTCAACCCAGCCGGCGGCAGCATCATCAATATCAGTTCGGGAGCCGCCGACGGTTTTGGCACTGCCTCCGTTTACAGCGCCACCAAGGGAGCGGTGGACTCCATCACCGGCGCGCTCGCGCAAGAACTCGGCTCCAAGAAAATTCGCGTCAATTCGCTGAGCCCTGGCCTGATCGAAACGGAAGGAGCCCACGCCGCGGGAGTCATCGGCAGCGACTTACAGACGGAAACGGAGAAGAGAACTCCGCTCGGCCGCATTGGACAGCCCGGCGATATCGCCACCATCGCTGCTTTTCTGGCCTCGGACGATTCCGGATGGGTCAACGGCCAAACCATTCAGGCGGCAGGCGGCGCTCGCCTCTAACTTACGCCAGACCGGGCCGCTTACGCAGCCGGAGCGGCCCGGCCACTACGTTCTGTCTCCAGCAATTGCCGCTTGCGCTCGATTCCCCAGCGATAGCCGGTCAGCGAGCCGCTTGCGCCCACCACGCGATGGCACGGAACCACAATCGCCACGCGATTCGTTGCGCAGGCGCGGGCCACGGCGCGCGTCGCCTTGGGATCGCCCAGTTCCCGCGCCAGTTGGCTGTAGCTCCTGGTCTCGCCGCGCGGAATCCGCCGCAGCGCCTGCCACACCTTCAACTGAAACGCCGTCCCGCGCAAATCAATTTGTAATGCGGCAGACTTTTTGGATGAGTTTGTCGTGCCGCCAACCACGCGTAGCGCCGCATCCACCATCGCCGCGAGCGACAAATCGCGCTTCAGCGTGGCCAGCGGAAACTCCTCGCGCAAACTGGCCTCCGCTTCATGTTTTGTGCCCGCAAGCGACAGCCAGCAGAGTCCGCGCTGGGTTGCGCCCACAATCACCCAACCAAAAGGTGAACGTGCCGAGCACCAGCCGATCTGCTCGCCGCGTCCGCCCTTGGCAAAGCGCGCCGGCGTCATGCCCAGTTGCGCGCCGTCATAGCCGCGGCTCGACGAACCAAATCCAGCGTTGTAAATGGCGTTGGTCACAGACTCGCCCTGCTTCAGCGCCGCGCGCAGCGAGCCCGCGCGAAGCGCTCGCTGATATTGCAGCGGGCTGACGCCGAGCGCCTGCTTGAAGAGCCTCTGCACGGTAAAGGGGCTTAGGTTCACCAGCCGTCCCAGCTCGGCCAGCGAAATTTGCCGGTCGTGGTTGGCCTCGATATGCCTGCGAATCTTGTCGAGATCGGGTTTGCTGCTCATGAGAACCATGGTCGCCGATTGTGGGCCTGGCACGCTACCCGATTCTTGCGCATATTCCGGATTTTCCTTTGGAGGGTTCAATTCCATCACGTGGTTATGGGCTATGTCCTTTGACTTAGCTAGTGTATTCTTTTTTCCAAGATGAACCCCACACGAAAAAGACCTGTTGGTATTACGCTTCTCGCCACTGCCTTCCTGTGGATAGGCTGCTGTGGAGCCGTTATTTCTCCGCTTACTGATTTTTTGTTTAATTCTACCGGCTGGAATACGATGCTTTGGCGGCACACCGCCTCAGGGGTGATTCACTCCGAATTCTGGCTTAGAATCACTTCCTATCTGTTTGCCGCAATATGGTATCTACTCTATGCGGCTTACGCATTCATCGGATTTGGTCTTTGGAAGCTGAAGAATTGGGCTCGTAAAGCAGTACTGGCAATTTTAGTATTTGGACTTGTCACCAGCTTCCTGTTGCCGCGATTATTCGGGAATGCAGGGGCCATGTCTATCATCGGCTCAGTTCTTTTCTTCGTCTGGATGCTCTGGTATTTGTTGAGGCCTCGTGTGCGTTTTGCTTTTGGAGCGTGGCCGTCAACCCGCGACGGGGACGCGACGGCAGAACCGCCGCCAGGCCTCTCGAAGATAGGAAAAGCCTGGGTTACAGCTGGCCTCATAGCGTCATTTGGTCTATGGGCAGGCTTTCTCATGATCGCGGTCGAGAGCATGTCTCGCTCATCGGAGATCTATCAGTTGACCTTGATGGAAGCGCAAAATTCTCCCTGTATCGCAGCCAGGCTCGGCGTTCCGCTGATTCAGGATGGGGATTTGGAGGCGGTTGGCAGGAAGACAGTACAAATGGTTCTGCAAGCCTGACCATCCCAGTTAATGACCCAAAGGGAAAAGGGCGCCTAGAAATGTCGGCAGAGAAGCGGAATGGCGTATGGAAGATCACTTCATTGGTTCTGGTGAGTGAATCCAAACGAATACAGATTGCGCCTCCAGTCCCGAATTCCAGTTGCCAGTAGCTTCACAGATTCCCCGCGCGCGCCTTCAGCACCGCCTCTGCCCGAAGCAAATCCGTCTCCGTGTCCACGCCGATGGTGTCTGCCGGAGCCTCGGCCACGTAAAGAGCAATGCCGTTTTCAAGCATTCGCAACTGCTCCAATCGTTCGGCCAGTTCCAGCGGAGAGGGCGCGAGCGCGGCGAAGCGCTCCAGAGCGGCCTTGCGATAGGCATAAATTCCCAGGTGCTTGCGATAGGCGGCGCGGCCGCTCTTGTCTCTGTCAAAGGGAATGGTAGCGCGGGAGAAATAGAGCGCGCGACCGTCCAGAGCCGTGACCACTTTGACGGCGTTGGGATTGGTGATCTCCTCTGACGGGCAGCGAACGGCCAGCGTGGTGACTTCAACCTCCGAACGCGCAAACAGCGCCAGCAGCGGCGGGAAAAACTCCGCGGTCAATGTCGGCTCATCGCCCTGGATGTTCACGTAAATATCAGCCTCGATCTGGCGAGCCACTTCTCTCACTCTGTCCGACCCGCTGGGGCAATCCGCCGAGGTCATCGCCACGGGAATCCCGCGCTCCCGGCAGACAGCGGCCACCTCCTCCGAATCGGTCGCCACCACAACCGGGTCTATCAACCCGCTCGCCCGTGCCGCGCGCCAAACCCACTCGACCATGGGACGGCCGGCGATCTCGCGCAGCACCTTGCGGCTGAGCCGCGTGGAACTGAGCCGGGCAGGAATCACACCGGCAATGCGGAAGGTGCTCATGCAGCCGAGTTTACACGAGCGGGGCAGCAGAGTTCATCCCTGGGCTTCCGCCTTGCAGATAATTACATCCGGCTATGTAATACTAGGGTTGACCTCGAATCCTGCCGCCCGTATCATCGGTAGAGGGAGTCGCGCGCGGATTCCTGATTCGCCCGCTCCCGGCAGGGCCTGTGCGGCCCGCGCCTATTGTGTCTCATCCGGCGGGGTAGCTCAGATGGTTAGAGCGACGGATTCATAACCCGTAGGTCGGCAGTTCGATCCTGCCTCCCGCCACCAGCTTACTTCTTTAGAATGAGCAATTTAGAGAATCATTAGCTAACCACCATAAAAACGCTCACCCGCAACTCACCCGTGACTGTTATTGCACAATTTCCGTAGACGGCTTCGCTGGCGGCGCAAAAAATGCTGTCAACATTTCTCCCTGTGCGCCTGAGCGATCCTGGCTTCGTCCGTGAGCGTAAAGCTGTAGCGCGGATAGGCTAGCTCGGGTGGATTTGCAGTCCGTGTGAAGGATGCTTTAAATTCCCAGTCCTTCGCCGCTCGCTTGCGGGCCAGATGGTCCCAGCCATCGGTCAGCAGGACACTGCCAATATCCAGAAATACACATGAGATCGCAGTTGTTTTCTTCATCAACTATCCTTCCGTTCGCTCAGCCGAAGGGGGTCCTTCGAGATTTCGCTTCTTCATGATCGTTGGATTTACACCTTTGCTGCCGGAGAGTCGGCATCTGCTCCTGATGGGAGGCAATCCGGCAAGTCAAGACGCGCTACACCGATGCGGTTGTCGGCCATCCCATAATAGATGTCGAAGCGATCGGGTGTGCCAAGATCGTCGCGCCGGTCGATACCGGTGGGAAACACGACATTGGCGACGATTCCGTCGCGCTCTTGCGGGAGCACAGGAGTCAACACCGGCTCGACCGAGCGATAGCGAACCACGCGCGGATGTTGTTTTGAGAGCACCATTACCCCGGCTGAGTAGCACAGGTGATGCCCATTGCTGCCTGTTGTTGCTGCTTCGCATACACCGTGGTAAATGATCAGCCAGCCGTGCTTGGTTAGGATGGGCGGAGTTCCGGCGCCAATCTTGAGCCGTTCCCAGGGCGAGACTGGAGTCGCCAGTCTGTGATGAGAGGTAAATTGGCCCAGGTGATCCGGTTCATGGTTTTTCAAGACCGGAGGGCAATAAGAAATCCAGATGCTCTCCCGATCGAGATCCACCTCACGGGACGCAGGGTGGCAAACTGTTTCCTCAGGTCTAGTGCCGGGAAAAAGCGGACGATGAAGCATGCCTAGTTCCAGGTGCCCGGAGGAGTTAGGGATTGCGACAGGGAATAGACTCGCATCTTTGTCATCCACGTTGCCCAATTCAATGCCGTGCCAATGAACGTAGGTTGTGAGTCCGAGACGATTCCAGTGGAAGAGGTCCTCCGATAGTGCCAGAGCGATCCTTGGCCCTTGAGGAGAAAATGCCGTGTAGGACATGATGTAGCTTTGAAGAGGTTCCACGAACGTGACGCGGGGATCCTCGCAGCCACCGCTGCCATCGGCCCGCCGTTCGTAATCCGCCTCCGGCTCCAGTGCAATGCCGAGCCTCTCGACGCCTGCCGGATCGCCGGTTTTATTGAAGCGCACCCGCGCAATCCCAATGCGCGAGTAATTTCCTTTCGCTACCATCCGCGGAAAGAGATAGAGTTCGCCATCAGGGCCGCGAACGGCAGCCGGATTCAGAACGCCTTCAATTTCCAGGGGATTGCCGGGTTCCGGCTCCATCAACATCCCCAGGCGGCGCAGCTTGAATTCGTTCATCTGTACTCCTCAAACAACCGCATTTGCCACCTCAAAGGTTCGCGCCTGCTGACCGTCGTCCAAACAAGCGATGATTGCTTCGATCACCCGCTTGGTCTCATTGGGACCTCGGACTGGAATGGAGATGACACCTGCCTGTTCAGCCGGGTAGTCGTTCCCTCCCACAAATAAGGCATCTCCTACGTAAATCATTTCTTTCACAGAAATGCCGAGTGTTTCTTGCAACTTTTTGATTCCGTAGGCTTTGTCAATGCCTGGTTTGGTGACATCAATGGATGTCGCACCACCGAGTCGCACCGAGAACTCGGGAATCAGAGTGTCAAGAATCGTTTTGATTTTCTGCCGCTTGGCGAAATCCGCATCCCATTTCTCCTTCTCCTCCAATGGAGCCTGCTGGCCCAGTGCGGAATAGGTTACCTGGCTTCCACGATCTTCAATGGTCTCTCCCCACGTCTTATCTACAGAGAAGCCTGCGTCTTCGGTGGCTATTTTCAGTGAGCTAACAATCTTCTGTTTTTCTTCCGCAGTAAGATCTTCTGAATAGAGCCTCTTCCACCCGCCGGTGTATTTGAAGAATTGTGTTCCACAGGTGGGGAGAATGGATAATCTTTCCAGGCGTTCGTCCTGAGGAAGATGCGAGAGCACCTGCTTTTCAAACTGTAGCCAAGCGCCTCCGGAGATGACAGCCACCTTAACAACACCGAGCAGGTCATGGAGGAGCGACGACATCTCGGCATCTAGAGACGATTTGCTTGCGGCGAGCGTTCCGTCGAGATCAAAGACAATCAGTTTTTTCACCATTCATCCACCTCGGTCTTTATGCAGTCTCAACTGGAGTTTCCGGCCACTCTGACTCTCTCGTTATGGACCGGTTTAAGACAATTCGGGCAGCGCGATCTCCAACAAGGTTACTGCGTTGTTGGGGTGAAATTCACATGTGCCGACCATCGCGGGCAAGAGCCATACTTGACCCTTATCGACGCCATATGCGGAACCACCGCCTTCGAACCACCCCGAGCCCTCGATGCAAACGAGCACGCGCGGCATTTCCGCGGCGCCTACGTTAAACGGCGAGTCTCCGCGCAGGCGCCACAGCAAGAAATGTTCGCAATCAAAGAGTCTTTCGCGCTCCACGGGCGTGGTGGTCACTACAAAGGGAATCACCAGGCCGCCGGTGCTATCTGCAAAATCAATGCTTGCGAGCGCCTGATCGACCTGGCGCGGCCGTGGCTGTCCGGTCTTTGCGTCAATGTGACCCCAATCGTAAAGGCGGAATGTCACGTCGCTGTTCTGCTGGACCTCAAAGACAACAACACCGCCGCCTAAAGTGTGGACCGTTCCAGCAGGGATGAATACGGCGTCACCTGGCTTCGGGACGATGCCCACGAGGTGGTCCGCGATTGTCTCATTGGCAAGCGAATGTCGCAGATCGCCGGCAGTCGTACCCGGTTTCAGGCCCGCATAGATCCGGCTTCCATTTCCTGCCTCAATCACAACCCACGCTTCAGTTTTTGCCGTATCGCCCACTGGAATCAGCTCTGGGTGCGCATCGCTGGGATGTACCTGCACGGAGAGCAATTCGTGTGCATCGAGAAACTTGAGGAGCAGTGGAAAGCGACGGAAGCGCGGAGCCAGCTTGCCCATCAGTGGTTTTCGGAATTGTTCCATCAAGCCGCCGATGGTTTGCCCTTTCAGCGGCCCGTTGGCCACCTGGCTTTGATGATTGTCGCGGTCGCTGAGTAGCCACGCTTCACCAATAGGCCCGTCACCCGGCAGTGGCGCGGAGAGCAGGCCGGACAAACGCCGGCCGCCCCACAACCGATATTGATAGATCGGCTCGAAGCGCAATGGATACAGCGGCATTTGATTCATGCGTTATCTTCCAACTCTCAGTTGCAGGCTTGTGTTTGGATGCATCCGGTCAACGCTATTCCATCGCCGGGGAGTATTCGCCGCGGCGGGCAGCCTGGTTGCAGCGTGCGCGGTGATACAAAGCCTGCTGCGCCACCAATATATTGGCTTCCTCGCCCTTCCAAAGTTCCAGGGCCGGTTGCTGGATGGCGCGGGCAAATGAAAATGCCAACGCCCAGGGTAGCCGCGATTTGAATCTCACGTTCATCTCATTCAAACGAGTCGAGGCCAACTCCGCTGATTGACCACCCGACAAGAACGCAATCGCAGGAACGGCAGCGGGGACGGCTCGCAAGAAGCAACTCAATGTGGCATCGGCGACTTCATCCACCGTTGCTTGCTTTGCGCAGGCTGCTCCTGGGAGCACCATATTCGGCTTCAGAATCGTTCCTTCCAGCATGACCCGTTGCGAAAACAGCTCGCTGAATACAGTTCGCAGCACTTTGTCCGTCACTTCGCAGCACTGGTCCAGCGAATGATCGCCATCCATGAGTACTTCAGGTTCAACAACTGGGACGAGATCTGCTTCCTGGCACAGCGCCGCATACCTAGCCAGAGCATTTGCGTTGGCTTCGATGCAACCCCAACTGGGAATGTCTTTGTCGATGACAATGACCGCGCGCCATTTCGCAAAGCGCGCGCCCAAGCGAACGTATTCAGCAAGGCGATCGCGCAATCCATCCAGGCCTTCGGTCACTTTTTCGCCGGGATGCCCTGCCAACTCCTTGGCGCCCGCATCCACTTTGATTCCAGGAATGATTCCAGCGTCGATGAGGACTTGGACAAAAGGAGTGCCGTCGCTCTTTTGTTGCCGGATCGTCTCGTCGAAGAGGATCGCGCCGCCGATGCACTCACCGAGCCCAGCCGTTGTGACAATCATCTCCCGATAAGCGCGTCGTGCCGCGACAGTCTGCGGAATCCCCAAGCTGGCAAATCGTTTGTTGCAGGTCGGATTGCTTTCGTCCATCGCTAACAGACCCTTACTGTCTGCGAAGAGCATCGTTACTGTGTCTCTGAGTCCTTGCGATTTCATTGGTGCCCGCCCTGCTTTCTATCCCTGTGCTTCATTTACCGCGGATCAGCGCCCGAATTCAACGCTGCCAAAGAATCTGCCGCGCTTCGAGCGGCACAGATGCGTTGGGATGGCCGGGAATGATGCGCGCAGTGTACTCGCTCGCGGGACGAGATGCCGGCACTTGGGCCGAATTGGTCAGTACGCCCGGCGTATCGTCGCTGTGTTTGGATGCAATCATCACCTCAAGAACAGGTTGGCCGCCCTGAACTGAGTCTGCGTAGAGTTCGACTGTCAGTTGATCTGGATTGAGGTTGCCCGGAAGAACCTCGACCTGAAAGAAATGCTGTCCGTCGTGCGTCTCGATTCCCACCGTACCAAATCGTACTGTGCTCCAATGCCGATCGATCTCTTGCTGCCAGTGGAGTAGACTCTCACCAAGTTTGCTGTCTTCCGCTGCACGCTCGCGGTAATTGGAAGCGGCCGGCAGATAGTGATTCTCGGTATATTCGCGGATAGCACGGGTAGCAGAGAATTCCGAAGTAAGCCTTGCCATGCTCTCTCGTACACGTCCCAACCACTTCAGCGGCAGGCCCTTTTCATTCCGTTCGTAAAACTCCGGAATGACTTCATTCTCCAATGCAGCATAGACGGCTTCAGCCTCTGTGCGATCCCAGGCAGGATCGTCTCCATGCTCTTTGCCGTCACCGATGGCCCATCCAACTTCGGGAGAGTAGGCCTCAGCCCACCATCCGTCTAACTCCGATAAGTTCAAGCCACCATTTACAAGTACCTTCATCCCACTTGTTCCGCAAGCCTCCCATGGACGGCGCGGCGTATTGATCCATAAGTCAATTCCGTGCACCATGTGCTGCGCCAGCATCATGTCATAGTCGCTTAGAAAGACGACTCTCGAACGAACTTCAGGACGCCGGATAAAATCCTTCCACTTCTTGATCAAAGCCTGTCCTGGCAAATCCTGAGGGTGTGCCTTGCCGGCAAGAATCAGTTGTACCGGCCGTTGAGGGTCGGAAAGAAGGCGAACCAGCCTCTCAGAATCAAGCAGGAGTAGATCTGGCCGCTTATATGTCGCAAAGCGCCGTGCAAATCCCAAAGTCAACGCATTTTCGTCGAAGATATTACTCGCATCTGATGGGTCTCCACCTTCTGAAGCGAGTTGGCGGGCATATCGTTTACGCAACCGATCAATGAACGTCTTTCGCTCCGTGGACCGCATTTGCCAGATTTGTTCGTCGGTGAGATGACGGATGTCATCTTCGACAGCGCGATCTCCGCGCCAACGCTTTTTGCCGCAAGCAGTGGTCCACAGCGCATCCGCTTCAACCGAATCCCAGGTCGGCACATGAATGCCATTGGTCACTGAGCCAATCGGGACTTCTGCCTGGGGCCAATGTGGGAAGAGTGGCTGGAAAATCTGCCGGCTCACTTCTCCGTGAAGTTTGCTCACGCCATTCACGCGGCCGCTGCCACGGAGAGCAAGATAGGCCATGTTGAAGGGCTCTGAATTGTCGCTGGGGTTTTGCCTTCCGATCTCCAGCAGACTGTCGAGCGAAATGTGAAGTTCATCCTGCGCATAGTGGTCAAGATACTGGCGGATAAGTTGCGGATCAAAGCGGTCGAATCCAGCAGTGACCGCAGTGTGTGTCGTAAAGACATTTCCAGCCCGCGTAACGGCCAGAGCCAGATCGAACGGTTTTGCATGATCCTCCATATAGCAGTGCGCCCTTTCGAGCACCGCAAACGCCGCATGGCCTTCATTGAGATGGCAGACTTCGGGCTGCAAACCAAGCGCGCGCAGCAAGCGCCATCCACCGATCCCGAGAATGATCTCCTGCTTCAGCCGCATCTCCGCATCGCCGCCGTAGAGTTCACTGGTGATTCCCCGATGCGCGGCAGTGTTGGCGAAGTCATTTGTGTCGAGCAGATAGAGCTTTGTCCTGCCAACAGAGACCTCCCAGCAGCGAAGCCAGATCATTGCTCCCGACAGGTGGATCTGCAACCGCAGCCACTCTCCGTTCTTCTGACGCAGCGGCCTAATGGGCAACTGGCCAGGATCATTGACAGGATAGAGTGCCTGTTGCCGGCCTTCCGAATCGAAGTCCTGGCGAAAATATCCTTGACCATAGAGCAGCCCAACTCCAACGACTGGAACACCCAGGTCGCTGGTCGCCTTCATCTGATCTCCCGCAACATTTCCAAGTCCGCCTGAGTAGATGGGCAACGCTTCGCTCAGCATGAACTCCATGCTAAAATATGCGACCGAGGTGAGCGCCGCTCCGGGGTGCTTTCTCTGAAACCATGCTTCGGAACGATATGCTTCTCGGTTTAATCGGAGCAAATCGTCGAGACGCTGACGAAACATTGGCTCTGCCAGGGAAGCGTTGATCTTCTCTTTCGATACAGTCTGCAAGATGACCCAAGGATTCTGTGTCGCCTCCCAAAGTTCTGCATCGAGTTCCTTCCACAGTTCATCTGCGGCATGATTCCAGGACCAGTGCAGGTTAAGCGCCAACTCGGTCAGCGCGTCAACGCCCTCTTCGTTGGGTAGGGTCTTTGCTGTCTCTGATTCGCTCAATCCATCCCCCTGGCAAAAAAGCAAAGAAGCGAAGTCCTCTGTGTATCCACTGGCCCTGCATCTTCGCTGCTCAGTCATTTAACTGTCGGTGAATATTGCTTTCTCGGGATGCCCCTTGGCCATCGGAGCCGGGGACGCCGCATCGCTGAAGTCTGCCGTCCATTGCCAGTTCCTGATTTCGGGCATATCTTCCAGGTTCTCGCGAATGTAGTCGTGATGTTCATTCAGCTTCTTACCGAACAGATTGATTGCATTAGCCGCCTGCACACGGAGCCTTGGAACATGCTTCAGTGCATCCAAAGCAAGTTGATAGCGACTCATCTCATTCAGCACGACCATGTCGAATGGAGTGGTCGTCGTGCCTTGATCCATGTAGCCGTGTACATGAAAACGGCCCTCGTTCGAGCGCCCATGAATCATGGTATGAATGAGCCAACGATTGTTGTGGAAGGCAAAGATGACCGGCGCATTTGCGGTGAAGAGCGCATTGAAGGACATATCATCCATCCCATGCGGATGCTTGTCCGGATACATCAGAGTCATCAGGTCCACAACATTCACAACGCGCACCTTGATGCCGGGCACGTGCTTCTGTAACAGCCACGAGGCCGCGCAGATCTCGATGGTTGGCACATCGCCGGCGCAGGCCAGCACTACATCCGGCTCCCCGCCCTCATCGTTGGTTGCAAACTTCCAGGTGGACGCGCCGCGCGAACAGTGCTCAAGAGCTTCATCCATGTTCAGCCATTGAAGCTGCGGCTGCTTGCCGCAGGTGACGACATTCACGTAATTGCGGCTGCGCAGGCAATGGTCGAAGACGCTCAGCAGGCAGTTGGAGTCCGGTGGATAATACACGCGGATCACTTCGCTCCTTCGCGCCAGCGCATTGTCTACGTACCCGGTTGCCTGGTGGCTGAATCCGTTATGATCGTTGCGCCAGGCATGGCTTGTGAGCAGAACATTGAGGGATGCGAGTGGTCTGCGCCAGGGATACGCTTGACATTGCTCAAGCCACTTGGCATGTTGGGTGGTCATCGAATCAACCACCTGCGCGAAAGCCTCATAGGAGGACCACATGCCATGGCGGCCCGTAAGCAAGTACCCTTCAAGCCACCCCTGGCAGAGGTGTTCGCTCAGTACCTCCATCACGCGGCCATCCGGACCGAGTTCGTCATCGATCGAGACAATTTCAGCCATCGAGCAGCGCTTGGTGGCCTCGAAGATGGAGTTCAACCGATTGGAGTTCGATTCATCGGGGCAGAACATGCGAAAGTTTGTCAGATTCATTCTGAAGATGTCTCGAAAGAAGTCGCCTAGCTTACGCGGAGCCTCCGCTAGAACTTGACCCGGTCCGGGGATTTCGAGTGCATAGTCAGTAAAATCGGGCAGAGCGAGCGTAATAAGCGATCGTCCGCCATTCACGTGGGGATTGCCTCCCATGCGCCGGTTGCCGACAGGCGCGAGAGCCGCCAATTCTTCTATGAACTTGCCGTTCTCGTCGAAGAGTTCCTGAGGCTTGTAGCTTCTCATCCAGGCTTCAAGGATCTTGAGATGCTCGGGATTTTCACGAACCGTTGCGAGAGGAACCTGGTGCGCGCGGAAGGTGCCTTCGACCGGGATTCCATCCACTTCTTTGGGACAGGTCCACCCCTTGGGTGTGCGCAGAACGATCATAGGCCAGACGGGCTGCTTCTTGAACCCGTTCTTGCGGGCCTCCTGTTGAATTGCCCGAATCTCGGCATAACAATCCTCAAGCGTTTGAGCCAATAGTTGATGCACGACCTCCGGATCGTCACCCTCGACAAAGTAGGGCTTGTAACCCCGTCCTACATAAAGTGCTGTCAAATCTGCATCGCTCGTGCGTCCCTGTGCTGTTGGCCCCGAGATTTTGTATCCATTGAGATGAAGGATCGGCATGACAGCGCCATCTCGCACCGGATTGACGAAGTTGACCGACTTCCAGCTTCCTTCCAACGGGCAGGTCTCGGACTCGCCGTCCCCGATGACGCAGGCGACAATCAGGTCTGGATTATCAAAGGCAGCGCCGAATGCATGAACCAGCGAGTAGCCAAGCTCTCCGCCTTCGTGCATTGAGTTTGGGACGTGCGGCCCGCAATGGCTGGGCACGCCGCCCGGCGTCGAGAACTTGCGGAACATGAGCCGCAAACCGTCTTCATCGTGCGTGATCTCAGGGTGGACCTCGGTGTACGAGCCCTCAAGATAAGAACAGGCATTCAGCGAAGGGCCACCGTGTCCCGGACCCGAAATGTAAATGATGTCCGCATCGTGTTCTTTGATGAGGCGATTCAAATGAATGTAGATGAGGTTCTGCCCTGGCGATGTTCCCCAATGACCAAGCAGCCTTGGCTTGATCTGCTCTGCCTTGAGCGGCTCGCGCAGCAGAGGATTCTCAAACAGATAGATTTGTCCGATGCACAGATAGTTCGCAGCACGCCAATAGCGGTTCATCTTGTCTAACATCTCTGGTGAAAGCGGCCCATTTGGCTTTGGGGCTCTTTCCTCGCTTTTGCCGTCTGCGGCAACCGCGGTCGACAGACTCACATCGAAGATGAATCCGGATGAGTTGCCAAACTGGTCGAAGTTCTTGGCGAAGGGTTGAGGCGTGTTATCCTTCTCAACTTTGATGGGGAGCTCGGTGGTGGCCATCGTAATGCATCCTTTCTATTTCTCCGCAGCGAGTAACAGCTCAGTGAGGGGCTGACTTCGGTTTTCTTGGGTCTGCCGGCGATTGATCTCCGGCGTCATTCCGCCAGCAGCTTCTTGATTGCGAGCAGTTCGAGACGCCGCTTTGCGGTTGTCTTGGGATACGCCATCTTGAGCCCCTCCAGCGTATCAAGGACGATTTGCGAGATGATGAGCCGCGCGTTCTCCTTGTCGTCGGCTGGCACCACGTACCATGGCGCATGATGAGTGCTTGTCGCATGAAAGCAATCCTCATAGGCCTTCATGTACTGCTTCCAGTATTTCCTTTCGTGAATGTCGGAGGAGCTGAACTTCCAGTTCTTGTCCGGTTCATCGATGCGCGCAAGAAATCGCTTTCGCTGTTCCTCGTGAGAGAGGTGGAGAAATATTTTGACAATCCGCGTGCCGTTACGATGAAGGTGCTTCTCCAGGTCAACAATGGAGCCATACCTCTGCTCCCAAATGTCCTTCTCGTCGCGCAACTCCTCGGAAAGCCCCTGGCTGCGGAGAATCTCAGGGTGCACTCGAACAACCAACACTTCCTCGTAATAGGAACGGTTGAAGATGCCGATGCGGCCGCGCTCGGGAAGGCGGCATGTAGTGCGCCAGAGGAAATCATGTTCGAGTTCTTCGGCGCTCGGCTGCTTGAAGCTGAAGACCTCGCAGCCTTCCGGATTGACGCCTGACATGACGTGCCGGATGGCGCCGTCTTTGCCAGCGCCGTCCATGCCCTGGAAGATGAGCAGCAGCGCATAGCGGTGGGACGCGTAATGAAGTTGCTGCAACGCGCTCAGCTTCTCCATGTGCTGGTGCAGAAGCTCCTTGTACTGTTTCTTCGACTTGCAATAGGGGGTGACCGTCGTCGGCCATTCGCTGAGGTCGACCTTTTTGTCTGGCGGCACAAGGTAGTCTTTTGAATTGATCGTCATTCTGTCCCTTCGCCGCTGCGTGGGCTTCTACGCAATCTTCTTCTCGGCCGCCTTGTCGCCGCGTGTCTCTCGTTCCGCTTCAAGCCAGTCCTGGTCCTGCTGGCTCTCGCCGTGGACCCTCTGCTGGTAGAGTTCATAGGCACGCGCGGCGATCTCGGAGGTGCGATCGACAGGCTTCTTCTCAAGCAGAGAGGGTTTTGTCGGGTCGAAGATCCGATAGGCGAGCAGCTTCACACGGTCGTTGATGAGAGCCCATACCAGAGCGTAAGCCCAAACGAGTCCCGCCCACTTCCATCCGAGCGGCGCCATAAATAGCCCATAGACCGCGATCAATGTTGCTATGATCTGTGTGCCCAGCACCGCTATCCATAGAATCCGCGCGGGGCGTATGGACCAGAATGGACCGCGTGTGCGTGTGAGGAAGATGGTCAAGTGTCCGGCTACAGAAAGCTTCAGGTACATCAGTGTTTGGACGTGCAAGCGGTCGAAGTGAAAGACGCGCTCGCCAAGATAGAACAGACCAAACGCAGAGACAACCCCGATGACGCCGAGCACAGTGGAGATCGCAAGCACGAGCCGCATGTTCCAGGCCTCAGGCTTGTCTTTGTATTGAACATTGTCATAAGCGATGGACAGGATGGCTCCATCGTTGAGCAATGCCAGCATGACGATCATCACTGCGGTGAGGGGATAGAAGTTGAACACCAGAATTGCGAGCGTCATGAAGAACAGCACACGCAGCGTCTCCGCGATGCGGTAGATGGCGTAGCTGTTCATCCGCTGGAAGATGCGGCGGCTTTCCTTGATGGCGTCAATGATCACCGACAAGCCGGAGGTCAGCAGCACAATAGATGCAGCAGCCCGCGCCGCATCTGTAGCGCCGGAGACGGCGATTCCGCAGTCGGCCTTCTTGAGCGCGGGCGCGTCGTTGACGCCATCGCCAGTCATGCCGACTATGTGGCCGCGCTGTTGAAGAACATCGACAATATGGTACTTGTGTTCGGGAAATACCTGGGCAAAACCGTCGGCTTTTTCGATGGCCTGTGCCATCTGCGAAGACTCTTGCTTCTTCGTGTCGCCTAGCGCGCTGGCGTCCAGGATGTTTGTGCCTAGCCCGAGCTGTTTTGAGGTCTCTCTTGCGATGGCGATCTGATCGCCCGTAACCATCTTTACTTTCACGCCCATCTGGCGGGCGCTCGCAATGGTCGCCTTGGCTTGCTCGCGCGGCGGATCGAAGAGCGGCAACATGCCGACAAACTTCCACTTGCCTTCCTCATCGGCGCGCGCCACGCCGAGGGAACGAAAGCCGCGTCCCGCAAACTCATTGACGGCTTTCTCGACCGCCGGCTTGACCTCAGCGGCGTTGGTCGACATCTCCAGAATCACCTGCGGCGCGCCCTTGGCCACAAAGAACTGCTTCCCGTCCGCTCCTTTGACAGTGGCTTCCGTGCGCTTATGAACAGGATCGAAGGGCTGAAAGTGCAGCACTTGAAAGCTCTTTAGTTCCTTGTCATCTTTCACGCCGCCAATCACCGCAAGGTCGATGGTGTCCTTGTCTTCCGCACGCGAGGCAAGCGCAGCCCACAGAATGATCTGATCGGAAGCGATACCGTCCACACTGAAAGGATCGCCCAGCGTAAGTTTGTTCTGAGTGAGTGTGCCAGTCTTGTCCGAGCACAGCACATCCACGCCAGCCAGTTCCTCAATCGCCGACAGGCGGGTTACAATTGCTTCCTTCTTCGCCAGGTGACGCGCGCCGACTGCCATCGTCACCGAGAGCACAGTGGGCATCGCGACAGGAATCGCGGCAACCAGAAGCACCAGGCAGAATTCCAGCGTGGTGAGGACCTTATCACCACGGAAGAGCGCAACGATTAGGATCAACACAACCAGTGCAACCGCGAGAACAATCAGGTAGTCGCCGATCTTCAGCACCGCCTTCTGGAAGTGGCTGACAGTATTGGCCTCCTGCACCATTTGCGCGGTCTTGCCGAAGTAAGTGTTCGTCCCGGTGGCGTAGACCATTGCGTCGATTTCACCCTGGCGAACAATTGACCCGGAAAACACTGCTCCGCCAGGCTTGGCGGTGACAGGCAAGGACTCGCCGGTCAATGCCGACTGATCCACCTCGATGGAATCTCCCTCGAGCAGGCGCGCATCCGCCGGAACGATGTCGCCTAGGCGGAGACGGACGACGTCTCCCGGCACCAGTTCGCTCGCCTTGGGATTCTCCCACTTGCCATCTCGCTTGACTTTCGCATTGATCGCCAATTTGGCCTTCAGTGCCGCGATGGCATTACCCGCTTGGTGCTCTTCCCAGAATCCGACCACTGCGTTGGAACAAAGCAAAAGGAGAATGATAAAAAAATCCAGCCAATGTTGCACGGCTGCCGATAGAATGACCGCTGCTTCAATCATCCAAGGGATGGGGCCCCAGAAATACGTGAGGAACTTGAGGAATTCATTGGTCTTCTTTTCCACGATCTCATTCGGACCGTATTGCGCAAGGCGTTTCTCGGCCTCGGCCTGAGTGAGTCCGTCCGCCGATGACGCGAGCTTCTTCAGGAGCTCAGGCATGGCGAGCGTCTTCAGGGAATCCTTATCATCCTTCGGAACTGGCTTGGAATCCGGCTTCGGCTCGGGCTTATCTGCATTCGCTGTCACGATGGACATTCTCCTGCTCTTGCTCAGTTTACCGAGGGTATTGCTGCAATGCAGGCAATCAACCCTCAAACCGGCCGTTCGGCCTGATGTTCAGGCGCCAGTCTGGGAAGAACAGGACGCCAGATCATTGCTTCTCTTGGAGGGCCTTCCGATCGCGCGCAAATGCCCAGTGATATGCGGCGGCCACGGATAGCGGGGCCGACGTATGGCGCTCGGACAAATGGTTTCGCCGGATATTAAAGAGCCCAATGTCACTTTACTTTGAAAAGATCGTTCGATCCCTGGTCGTAACTCTGTTCTGCGTGCGAGGCCTTCTCCGCCGCCTTTTCGGCAACGAGCTCAATCCGCTTCTGTGCTGTTGTATCCGAGACCGTCTCGTTCTCGAGATTTGTCACTTCTGGATTCTCAAATTGCTTCGCCATTGCTGATCCCTCTTGTCCTCAGGATGAACCGCGTTCCCATCAACTTCTGTACTGTTTTGCTCAAGAATGGCCGAGCGGCCACTCACCTGGAGGTTGCGCAGAGAACCGCGCGAAGTAGAGATCTGTTGGGGCAAATACGCAGTGCTGCGGCGGCGCGGACAAGACCTCCCGTTTCGAATTGGCCCTAAATCCCATCTCCGCTGTGATGCAGATTGATTCTAAGATCGGCCCAGGAAATGGACTTCACCCAGCGAGTGGGGATCAGCATTGCGCGGCCGTGCAGCCAGTCTCCGGCTTTCACATCCAAATAGCCGAGATGCCAGGAAGCCTCGTCCATAATGAGACCTTCCAGGCACCCAACCTCACCATCGGTAGCCCAGACCTTGTAATCAACTAGGTCCCATGCGCTACGGAGATGCGGATCCTCTTTGGTATGGACAGGGTATTTCATCCCGGTCGGACTTTGAGACCCTCCTCCCAACTCAGTGGACACCCAACTTGCCAACTTCCCAAAGTATTCTTCCATAGCGATCTCTTGCTGGCGAGAAACCGGCTTTTCGGTATCCACATCCGGGCTATTGCCCACCTGCTCTTTCGTCAAATGGACGCGGAAGGTCTTCTGAGCCCAGTCGGGCGGGTCAACTGCTGCAATCGGCAAAACCACATCTCGCCGATTGAACCAGGTTCCCACGTCAACTACCAGATAATGGATCCTCCATGAAAGGCCGTCGAACAAAAAGTTGCGTACCGTTCCGATCTCACCATCTGTCGCAATCACGGACGAACCAATCAAGGTTTCTAAGTCGTGCAGCATATTCCTCCTGCGATGGAAGGCCAGGGATAACCGCTTTCTTAACTCTGTTGCGCAGCATAGCACTTTGCGAGCGAGCCTTTTGTATTGAAATGCTCATCTCAAGGAATGTGTTGCTGGCATCCTTCGGAGCCGCACCAAGACTCTTTCAGATCCTGCTATGGTCTGAGGGTACCGTGCTGGTTGACCCAGCCACCTCGAAAGAAACGGTGATGCACCATGCTTTGGGCAAGCAGAAAAACGGCGACGGCCAACCCGACCAGAAACAGGAACTGTGCAAGTTGGAACCAGGGCGACTTTTCCCTTGCAGGGGCTGTCTTATCCGAATTCTTAACCATCTGAGCTACCTCTCCGCCTAGTCAAACAAATGACATGGTATCGCCAACGTAGGGCCGAATTGCCGCGAATCATACAAAAACCAGCGGGACATTCTCGCGGAATACTCAAGAATGTTTTAGCGGTCCAGCGTGAATCCCGCGCGAGGAATCATTGCAGCATTATCATTTTGTATTGATCGAATCCACAGCGTATGTTTCATTTTGGACAGCGATGCATTTTTCGACAGCCTGCCAGGATCACAAGATCATTCACACGTTCTCTATAATGGATCAACGCAGAGATGCGGATCCTTTTACGCTTCCGAGTTCGGGGCGTGTGACCGGCAATCCAGAAGTAACCCTCAACAGGCCAGAACAAACCATAGCGCCCAGTGAGCCCGCCCACCGTTTTTCCCAGTTCCGGCCGGACGCCCGGCAAAGCCGGATATTGGCAGGGTTGCCAAGATTGCCTTGTAGAAAATCTCATTTGGGAACTGCCAACCAGAAAATCGCAAGACGCATCATGAACGACCGAGTGTAAACCCAACTCGTCTAAAATCCCGCGTGTGTAATACGTGTGTGGAAATCGCGTTTCCTGCGTTTTGACAGTTTTGAGCGTCTAGGATTTTCGATAACTTATTTAGAATCAATACGTAGCTGGAAAACGACCCCTCCCCTCCCGGCACCATGCTATAAATCATTTAATATCAAGAGGTTAAATATGCCTTGCTACTAATCGGGGGGAAGATGTGTGCGTTTTGGCTGATCTTGGCGAATCTGCATACCTGGCCTCCTCCGGTTTCACAACACTACACCTTTTATACTGAAGTCTGGCCGACTTTACGTTAACCAAGATTATTTACACAAGAGCAGGGGAGTTATTCTCATCAGTGATCGCCAACATGCGCAGGTATTCCTGGGTGAGGATGGAACGCAAACGAGACGCGACGGCCGGGTCACAAGGAAGCTCGAGTGAGCGGCAGCGATCAATGGCATCGCGCAAGTCGCTGAGAAATGCCACACAGGCTGGACATGCCGCGATATGCGCACGTATCTGGTCGCAGGTGCTAGGCTCAACCCGGCCATCCAGATACTCAGAGAGGTTTAAAAACAGTTCACGACACTCAGTGGGACGCTGCGCACCTTTTAGTAAAAGGCCTTGAGCCTTTTTCCTGGCTGGTTTGTGATTATCTTTCTGCTCGGGCGCTCCTTTCAGAATCCCGCTCATCTCTTTGCGCACGGAGAGGCGCGCCCGGTGCAACCGAACCCGGACCGTTCCCGGTTGTAAATCGAGAATCTGAGCCACTTGTTCGGTGGTCATCTCCTCCATGTCGTGGAGGACAAGAACGATACGTAATTGAGCAGGAACGCGCAGGACTGCCTGGTGCAAAAGATGGTGCTGTTCGGCATGAAGCAGGTTGCCTTCAGGAGTCCGGTCAGCATCCTTCAGCAATCTCCCCAGCTCCACCTCGTCTGGCATTAATTCATCGAGTGAGAATGTATGGCTGGGCGCATGAGCCGGCTTGCGGCGCATCCGCCAGCAGCGGTTCCGTATCACGGTGTAAAGCCATACCGCGAGAGCCTGCGGATCCTGAATCTTCGCTAAATGGCCCAGGGAACGGTAGAGCACCTCCTGCATAGTGTCTTCCGCATCTTCCGGATGGCCGCAAATCTTCATGCTGAAGGAGTAGACCGTGTTCTGCAGCATCCCGATGGCCTGCTCGGCGGCTTCAGGAGTATTGCGGTGCAGCATATCGATTGCCTGGGCTAGTTCTGGTCGCATTATTAGTTAATCTCAGCAATACGACCAGTATAGCCTCCGGCTGCTTGTTCAACTGTCCAGCTCAAGCAGTTTGTTGGGGTCACTTGGAGCAGCAGCCGTCTCCGCCTTTTAGTCCCAGGCCGCTCAGAATCGACATAGCCGGGCACCAGTTCGTAAATGCTGACTGCAACAGGTTGACCCCGACGAAAACCATCAGCCAGAGCCAGTAAGGGGAAAAGAAATGCGCAAGAGCAAGCGACAAAAGCACCATGACACCTGCCATGAGACGCACACCACGTTCGACTGTCATAGGGAATCTCCTTCTTCGGTGATGAGGCCGGTTTCGGGTTGAGGTCCAGTTCCAGATACGTGCCGTGAGTGAACCATGTAGTAAAGCACGGGAATCGTTGGCCAGGATAGAAAGGTCGAAGCGACTGCTCCGGCAATCAACGACAAGGCCAGTCCCTGAAAGATAGGGTCGGTAAGAATCACGCTGGCGCCGACTACCACCGCCGCCGCAGTCAGCAGCATGGGGCGAAAACGCGTTGCTCCTGCATCAATCACCGCTTCCGCCAGCGGCATTCCCTGGCGGATACGAAGCTCGATGAAGTCGACGAGGATGATTGAGTTGCGCACGATGATGCCGGCGCCGGCTATGAAGCCAATCATCGAAGTTGCCGTAAAGAATGCACCCAGCATCGCGTGCGCCGGCATGATGCCGACAAGAGTAAGTGGAATCGGAGCCATGATGATCAGAGGCACAATGAAGGAGCGAAACCAGCCGACCACAAGCACGTAAATCAGCACCAGCACAGCGGCGAAGGCCAACCCCATATCGCGGAAGACTTCAATAGTGATATGCCATTCGCCGTCCCACTTCATAGAATAATGGTCGGTGGACTCCGGCATCGACGCGTTGTTGCGGGTCAGCGTGTATCCGGCCGGAAGCGTAAGATGGTCGAGCTGTTTGTTCATCTTAAGGATGGCGTAGACCGGGCTCTCTTCTGCTCCCGCTACATCTCCCGTGACATAAACCACGCGACGCAGGTTCTTGTGATAAATGCTGCGCTCTATGGTCTGGTGATCGACAATTACAAGCTCCCGCAAGGAAACCATCGCGCCGTCGGCACCGGGCAGGCGGATATTCTCCAATCCCTGCTCAGAGGAGCGATCCGCGCGGTCAAACTCGACGATTGCCGGCATAGGCTCCCGCGCGGTCTGATTGTGGATCAGGCCGACCTCCGTGCCCGAGAGGGCGAGCGCTAACGTATGAGCTACATCGGAGACCGCGATGCCATGCTCGGCAGCCTTCACCTCATCCACGCGCATAATCAGTCTGGGCGCAGGGTCTTCGACGTACCAGTCGGTGTCCACAACTCCCGGAGTGCTCTGAAAAATCGATTTGATCTGTTGGGCGACGCGCGTCTGCCCATCCAGATCGGGGCCATATATTTCGGCCACAAGGGTTTGCACAACGGGTGGTCCGGGCGGAACCTCGCTCACCTGGATACGCGCCCCGTACTG
>Ga0326728_10007492_pt1 | contig 27956 bp, 31 predicted proteins | sample MB3enrmetagenome_FD_207602 | JGI IMG/M metagenome (GOLD analysis project Ga0326728, IMG submission 207602) | Lab enriched peat soil microbial communities from McLean, Ithaca, NY, United States - MB31MN | ecosystem: Environmental > Terrestrial > Soil > Wetlands > Peat | place: USA: New York...
GGGCAAATTGGGAGTCTGTATCAAAATGCTCAGTACCCACTCGACTTGAGCAGAAAAGTTGCGCGTTTATGAGCAGAATTGACCATTTTCTAGTTTTCATTAATTTTGGCATTCTGAAGTGGCCCACTTCGGCCGTTTGTTTTGGCTTACCCTATGGACCGAACGAACCCCTAGTCTAGACTGAGCATTTGCTTGGTCTGGAGGCGGGAGTTGGACTGGAGAGCAAAGGTGGAGCTATACGAGCAGATTCGCCGGGAGTATGAGTTTGGGGCGGGTTCGATTATCGGTGTTGCGCGGAAGCTGGGTGTGCATCGTCGGACGGTTCGAGATGCGGTGCGGAGCTCGCTGCCGGCGCGTCGGAAGAAGACCGAGCGTCCGCATTTGAATATCGCGCCTGTGGCGGCGTTTATCGACGCCGTTCTGGAAGCGGACCGCAATGCTCCGCGCAAGCAGCGCCACACGGCCAAGCGCATCTGGGAACGGATTCGCTCGGAGGTGCCCGGATGCACTGCGGCAGAGCGCACAGTGCGCCATTACGTGGAGCTGCGCAAGCAGGAGTTGGGCTTGGGGCTCCGCGAGACCTTCGTACCGCAGAGCTACGAGTGGGGCGTCGAGGCCCAGGTGGATTGGTACAAAGCGTATGCCGATCTGGATGGCGAGCGGGTCAAGTTGCAGGTATTCTCGATGCGATCGATGGCTAGCGGCGCGGCCGATGTGGACAATGGCCTGACGACGGAGACCGCAAGCTCGGGCAGCGCCACCATGACCTACGACGGCAACCACAACCTGACCTACGACGGCTACAATACGCTCAGCTACGACGTGGAGAACCGGATGGTCCAGGCCGAGAACGCGGGGTGGGGCGCGAACACGTATCTCTACGACCCTCTGGGCCAACGCAAGCAGAAAGTGGTGGGTGTCAATACGGCCATGCCAGTGGCGACCGACTTTGTGCTGGCCGGGGGTGCGGAGATCGCCGACTACTACGAAACCTCGGCGACCTGGCGGCTCACGGTGCGCGGCGCGGACGGTCTGCCGCTGGCAGCGGTCGTGCCGGCTGCGGGCGGCGGTGGTGAAGAGATCGTCTACGTACACCACGACGTGAAGGGCTCGACAGTGGCTCTGACGGTGGCGGGCGGGAGCGGCGTGGGCGATAGCTATACCTACTCGGACTACGGCGCGTCCCAGAGCGGCTCATGGCTGGCCTACCAGTACGCCGGCTACCGCTATGACACGGAGACCGACCTCTATTAGCGTAAGCGTCCGCAGTTCCCCTCTTGACCAAGGGAGAGAGTCCAAGCTTCAAGTGTCCACATATTTTTATGTGGACACCTATTGAGTGTGTCTAAGCGGCTTGCGAGGACTCCAACTCTTCCAGATGGAGTTCGAGCTGTTCGAGTTGAACAACGATCTTCTCGCTCTTCTTGCCGAAGATCCTGCGCCGCAGCTTCTCGACCAGCAGCTTGAGATGCTCGATCTGCTCGTTGCTGGTACGCAGCTCTTCGCCCTGCGTGGTGAGCGTCTGGCGGTGTTCATCGAGTTCCGCGTGCAGTTGCTGGAGTGTTTGGTGTTGCGCGGCGAGCGTCGCGCGCTGTTCGATCAACTGGTTATGCCTGTCAATGAGCAGCGACTTCAGCGCTTCGACGTTGAGCTGATCGAGATCTGGAAGAGCAGCAACAACCATGAACGCAGTATGCCATGAAACGATGTGGAATGCATCAACAAAAGCCGCATGAATACAGGAGAATCACGCGAATAACTCAGACCGCGATCTGCGGCGCCAGGTTCGCTCGGGTCTGCGCCAGTCGATGCCTTCCAGTAGCATCGAGAGCTGCGCGCGAGTCAGACAAATCGTTCCTTCAGTAGCCTGCGGCCAGATGAATCGTCCTCGCTCCAAACGCTTGGCAAACAAACAAAGGCTGTCGCCGTCGAACCACAACAGCTTGACAATGTCACCGCGGCGGCCGCGGAAAACGAAGACGTGACCGGAGAACGGCTGCTGCTCGAGCACGGTCTGCACCTGCGCGCTCAGGCCGTCGAAACCACGTCGCATATCGGTCACGCCGGCGGCGATCCATATCCTCGTTCCGGTGCGCAACTCGATCACTTGTGCAAACTCTCCAGAACCGGGTCCCCTTGCAAGCGATCGTTGCTTGCAAGGGTGGTGAGGATCGATCGCAACAGGAGCGGATCGGCGCCGCGCTCGACGCTGATCGTCGCTCTGCCCGGAAACTCGATATGGATAGAGCCGGACGCCGCAGGCTGTTGCTGAGCGGAAGGCTCCCGCATCGCCGCCTCACATGGAGAAGATACCGTGACCGGAAGCAATGCTGTGGATACCGTCGCCGGCTCCACTAACTCGCCGCGATCAAAAGCACGACGCCACTTGAACACCTGATTCGCGTTCACCCCGTGCGCACGAGCCACCAAAGCCACGCTCGCGCCTGGCGTCAACGTCAACTCTACAATCCGCCGCTTCTCGGCAACCGACCGAAATCTGCGCGGACGACGACCTGTTCCTTCTGCATGAACCATGACGCTATCGTCAGGCTCTCGCCCCTGCCTGGGCCAGAGGGGAAGACGGGACGCTTACGGGCTGTCAGGCCTGGTGATTCAAATAGCAAAGCGCATATATGATGAAAACAATCTTCTTAGCCGAGATTACGGTCGAGGAGAGGATTTGATAATGTTGCTCACATCAGATAAAGCAAGCCCGATTCGGGCTATGAAGGAGGCAAGCAATGTCATGCAATCCAGATGAGTTACGACACGTTCCGCTTTTCGAGCTTCTGGACGACGATGAAGCACAGGTTCTGGCGACGCAGGTGGAGATCAGACGATTTGCGCCGCGCCAAGGCATCTTTAAGGCCGGTGACCCCGCGAATCACGGCTACGTGGTGATGTCGGGCACGGCGCGAGTGACCACGATGGACGAAGACCAGCAGGAAGTTGTGGTTGACGAGCCGACGCACGGGGACTTCTTCGGATTTGCGTCGATGCTGCAGCAGACCGAGCATCAGACGACAGCGATGGCGATGGAAGAGTTGGTTTGCCTGGAGGTAGGGCGCGACGACATTGCCGAGCTGGTAATGCACATGCCGATGGCAGGCATGGACATGCTTACCATGCAGGCGCGGCAGTTCCACGCAGCGCAGAAGCTGGTACGGAGCCGTGCGAGCCGCAACCCAAACGAAGTAATCGAAGAAGAAACGACTTTTGGTGAGCGCCTTGCGGACTCAGTGGCACGCTTTGGGGGCTCGTGGTCATTCATCATACTGTTTGGGATAGTGCTTGTGTTGTATTCATGGTTAAACGTTGCACTGCATAATCGCGCATGGGACCCGTATCCGTTCATTCTGCTGAACCTGTTTCTGTCAATGCTGGCCGCGATTCAGGCGCCTGTGATCATGATGAGCCAGAACCGCCAGGACGTGAAGGATCGCTTGCGGAGCGAGTTGGATTTCCAAGTAAACCGGCGAGCTGAAACGGAAATTCAGTCACTGTCGCACCAGTTGAGCTTGCTGATGAGCAAGGTGGATGACGTGGTGCGACAGACAACAAGTTCGGAAGAAATAACCGAACTTCAAAACGGCGCGAGTGAAGCAAAGCCCTGATGGAACAGGGGCGAATCAGCGTAACTGTTACATGGAAGACGAGCGGTTCCTCTTAGTTAATGTAAGCAGCCTTCGTACAAACTGAGAGTGAAAGGTTTCATAACGGTCGTCGGAAAATCGTGGCAACTATATTAAAAACAATTACTTAGAAGCCCCATAGAGGGATAGGCCCGAAAAGTTTTAGTGCTGTATCTGGAGCGCCCGTCACGCAACCGGTTGAGATTGCATGATTTCGGGCGCGGTGCTTCGGATACAACGACTTGAAGGAAGCCGCTGGTGTTTGCAGTGGATGCGGTCAGTCTATGGGAATTGAATCGATTCTCACCTGCAACAGCGGAATAATACCGTATTGCCGGTAACACCGGAATTGTTCAATTCAGCGTGGATCGCGCATCTAATGAATCCCTCAATTCAGTCGCTGTTGCGGCCGAGTTCTTTTCATACGAAAGAAGGTCGCCAGGTTGGCAGTCAAGCACTTCGCATAGCCGCTCCAAAGTGCTAAAACGAATGGCTCTGGCCCGGCCGGCTTTGAGAACCGAGAGATTTTGCGGAGTGATTCCCACCAGTTCGGCCAGCGTGTTCAACCGCATCTTCCGCCGGGCGAGCATCACATCCACATTAACGATAATCGGCATGGGTGTTCTCCTTCTCCCGCTCAGATGGTGAGATCATTTTCTTCGCGCAAGTCCACGGCTATATCCATGAACCATGCGATTACGATGATGATGGCTCCGATGACGAAGGAGTCGAAGTGGGCTTGGAAGGACTTCATCGGATTCGCCGTGAGGGCGAGCGATAAGACCCACAGGAAGCTCATGACTCCCCACAGCAGACAGGCAACGCCAAATTTACGCAGCTGCCCAACTGACTCCTTGGTAAAAACCTCTCCACGGGAATAGTTCTCAAAGAGCAGATGTAGATGATAGACGCATTTGAACAGAGTCCCAAACATCACAGCGGTGACCGCGCCCAGTATCAGACGGAGGCTGAGCGGCAATTCGGCCGTCGAAAAGATCATGTTGTCGACGTTGATGCCGCCGGCTCCATTGGCTACACAGACAACGCAGATGACGCTCACGACCGCAATCACAACCAACAGCACTTTGCAGATCATGCGGAAGATTCTGCTGACTTTTTTGATTTTTTGAAGTTTTGCCTGAATTTCGGGTTTCATAGAGTCTCCTTTCAAGACCTTGAACTTAATCATACACAAAAGTGATTGTATGTCAATAGCTATTTAACGGAAAACGATATATATTTAGTGTATTACGTTGATTTGGTTGATTTTAACATGAACAAAAAAGGCCTTCCGGAGACAGGTCCAACTATGCCCATCGACTCCGCTCTTTCATCTCTGATGAACGGAGAGAAACCATGCGTAATCGTTGGGGGATCGCGTTGTTGGCGGCTGTCGGATGCGCCCTGGCCGCCTCGGTGCAGAGCAAGGACAGCTTTACATCCATGGCCCTCAACGCCGGTTTCGGCCCGTGGAGATCAGCGCACCGCGACCTCCTTTATAATTGGGCCGTCTGCCAAAATGAAAAAAAACGAGGCTATCGGGCGAGATGAATACCTGTGCATGCGGAAATTGTATGGATGACAGGAGTGAACGGTGTCCCCGGTGCGCCGCTCTTCAACTTCTCGGCGTTGGAATCGATGCGACGGAGACTGAAATCAAAGCTGCCTATCGCCTGCTCGTCAAAGTTTGGCACCCGGACCGTTTTCCGGGCGACCCAAAGTTAAAGGAAGCAGCGGAGAACAAGCTGAAGGTGATCAATTCCGCATTCGTCCTTCTTACTACGCCCGCCGCGAAGCGCGGCCCTGCGCAACGGCCAAGTCAGGCAACAGCCTACGCTGCGCCCCCGGCTTCTGCACAGCCGCCCGCTGCATCGGGAACAGGCAAGACAGCGCCCATCGAAATCCCCAGTTGGATTCCTTCTTTTCGGTTTTGGCCAGTAGCCAAATTCGTATTCAAGATTGCCATGCTTGCGGTCGTGATTCTTTGTGGACGATATCTCTGGATTGCCTTTGATCTTCAGGACTCAGTGGGCGATGAGGCTACCAGTGTCTATAAGTCAGGCAAGAATACTCTGCTGAGCGGATTGGAGGCGCCAAAGAGAAGATTTCTCGATGCTATCGAGCGAGACTTGCAAAGATTCGAATGGTCCAGGTCTTCGTCTGAGTCTGTTTCGCAGCCCGCGATTGTGACTGCTGATAATCAGCATCCGAAGAAGATTCACGCCACGCCCCATCCGGATCAGCCCGAGGTGCATGTGCTCAAACCCTATCTCACGGTCGGTTCCACGCGAGACGAGGTGATAACTCAGCAAGGGACTCCGACAGCATCCTCTGAAGATAAGCTCGTATATGGCAAGTCGGAGTTATATCTCAAGGACAATGCCGTCATTGGCTGGCGCATCGATCCTGTCTCATCCCCCATTCGAGTCAAGCTATGGCCGCAAGCTTCCGTCGATCCCGACCTGGGTTTTTTCACGATTGGCTCATCCAAGGACGAGGTGCTGGTGGTTCAAGGAACCCCGACTGCGTTTACCGACGATCAATTTGAATACGGCACTTCCGTGGTGTATTTCCAGAAGAATCGAGTAATTCGCTGGAAAAACGGCTCCAGACAAGACACTCTTTACGCTAAATAGTCTATGAATTTTGATCTTAACTGCGCGCAAATGGAACCATCTATCATGCCTGTCCCTATGTCTAATCTGATGGATGGGAAGAAGAACAATGCGTAATCGCTGGGGGATCACTCTGCTGGTGGCCGCTGGATGCGCCCTGGCCGCCTCGGCGCAGAGCAAGGACAGCTTTACGCCTCTGCCGCTCGACGCGGGTTTTGGCCCCGTGGAGATCAGCGCCCCGGCCATAGCGCCCGAAGTGATCATCCGCCGGTTTGCCGCCCACGAGAGCGAGTTTCAACGCGCGCTGAGCCACTACACCTGGCGCCGCGCCGCCCGCGTGCAGACCATCGACGACGACAACAAGGTGGATGGCGAATACTACCAGCTAGACGACGTCCTCTTCGACTCCGCCGGCAAGCGCATCGAGAAGACCGTCTACGCGCCGGATAGCACCTTGAAGCGAGTTCAGATCTCGCCCTCCGACCTCGAAGACATTCAGCGCGGCAATCCCTTCGTCCTCACCACCGAGATGATCGGCCAGTACAACGTCACGTACGTGGGCCGGCAAAAGGTGGACGAGGTGGAGTGCTACGTTTTCGATGTGGCTCCCAAAGTCATCGAAAAAAAGCAGCGTTACCTGGACGGACGCATCTGGGTGGATGCAACCGGCCTGCAAATCGTGGTGACCAACGGCCTCATGACGCCCTACAGCATGAGCAAGCAAAGCAAAGATCTGCATCCGCCTCTCATGACCTGGAGGCAGCAGGTGGATGGCCGCTACTGGTTTCCTGTTTACATCAAGGCTGAGGGTATCCTGCACTTCAGCGGCGGCCGCGGCCACATGGCCCAGAACGTGCACATCCGCGACACAATCAAGTACACCGGCTACAAGCAGTTCGGCTCAACTACAAGAATTCTCGATGTGGGCCAGGACATTTCATCGCCCGCAAACCAGCCGGATGCAAAGCCGAAGTAGTAGCACATGTTTATCCAGACGCAAAATAATTAACTACATTAAAACCGCAGTTACTTGCAGATTAATTCCTCAATTCGTTGCACAATGATCCTTAGAAGTCTTTCTGCAAATCACCATCCGGCACGTCTTCTTTGAGCCGCCTTTCATCCGGTAGCTGCCAGAAGAGTTCCAAACGTCCCGTAACTCCTTATCCTGGAGTATTTTGCAGGGAACTTATTTGTTTTGAAGATTTTACAGCGCAACCCTGTCTGTAAGCTCAAGAAAACAAAGAATTTGCGTCCAAAATACGGGTGGGGGTACCCCTGAGGAATGCTTTGCATAAATCGGATGAAATGGCTTCTGGAAGCTAGTAACTAGAAGCGACATCTCAATAGAAAAGATATTTCCGCCAGCGGTCATCCGCGCGCCCCAGCATGCGCATGATCTGGCGGCTGGTGTGCAGCGAGAAGGCGCGCGGCTCGCGCAGCAGAATCATGTCGTCGATCTCGCTCAACATGCGGTTGCCTTTGTGGCGGTTGCAGGGATGGCAGCAGGCCACCAGGTTTTCCCAGGTTGAGTTGCCGCCGCGCGAGCGTGGCACCACGTGGTCCAGCGTCAGGTCGGCAGGCGGCAGCGTCTCGCCGCAATACTGGCAGGTGTTGCGGTCGCGCAGCAGAATATTCTTGCGCGAGAGGGCGCGCGTCTGGTAGGGGATGCGCCGGTACTCCAGCAATCGAATCACCGAGGGCATGGGAATGCGGCTGCGCTGGGCGTGCAGAATCAGCCCGTGCTCCTCCTCGGTGCGCGCAATGCCCTTGAGCACCAGCACTAAGGCGCGGCGCGCGCCGCAGATATTGATCGGTTCATAAGACGCGTTCAGCACCAGCACCGGCATCTGCAGGATGTGCGCGGAGTGTACCGTCGCCTTTTCGCCGGCCAGCGCCGCGGCTCTGGCGATGGACTTCTGCTTGCGTGCGTGAATCATGGCTTTTCCCAGCGACATCCTTTTTCTCCCATTAAAAAGATGATTGCTCGTGCGATGAATCAATGCTTGCCCATTGCATAGTTTCCGGGTGCCCCACCCTCGCCGCGTCATTGTTGTTGCGGCTATCGGGGTCCCCAACGATAGGTCTTCGTCGTTGGGGTGATCTAGGGTGGGATAATACAATCTCTTCCGCATCGTCTAAGCGCGCGGAGATTACCCGGCGGCTGTCGCGCACGCGTCCTGCCCTGGCCAGCGTGGCTACCCGCACAGAGGCTGCCCCGGCCTGAGCCAGCGCAAGAGCCGCGGCGCGAACCGTTGCGCCGGTGGTAAGAATGTCGTCGATGAGTAAAACGTGCCTCGTTGTTACCGCGGCTGGATCGGAGACCTCGAAGGCTCCCTTCACATTCAGCCGCCGCTGGCGTGGCGTAAGGCCAAACTGGCTCTCAGTGGCACGTATTCGCATCAACGTGCTCGCAGCCAGCGTGAGCCGCCACTCCGGATGCGTCGTATGGAGTGACTCCAGCGCCGCCACGGCCAGCGAGCGTGCCTGGTTGAAGCCGCGCTCGGCATACTTGGAACGGTGCAACGGCACCGGAACCACCAGCATTTCGCTGGGCGCATCATCTGCCAGTTTGGCGATAGCTCGGGCGAGCATCCAGCCCAGCCCGCGAGCCGCCGCATGCAACCGGTCATATTTGAGCGCGTGGATGGCCGCCTTCATTCGTCCCTCGTAAGGCCCGTAAGATACCGCCCGCAGAAACGGAGGCGGCGCCATCCGGCAGGCCCGGCACAGCCCGGAACTCGTTGGACCGGCCAGCACCGGCGCGTCCAGCCTGTCGCCGCAGCGCGCGCACAGCTCTCCGCTCGGGAGGGGAAACTCCGTCCAGCAAACCTCGCAGATGGGCACGGAAGAGAGATGCGGCAATGAGGAGCCGCAGAGGGCACAACAGGTAGGAAGGAGAGCACAACTCAAGGAGTCCATGGGACTTCGAAGCACACGAACCACCGCGCGCCAACGGGAAGTCCCCGAGGCTGGAAGGTCGAATGTCAGTGCAACTGAATCACTGTGGAAGACGCACCTCACTTGTGGCCGTCCAAGCCCGCCGCCTGCCGTCAGTATACTCGGACCGGGCCGGAGATTCCATTTGATTTCGTGCGGCACACTGACAGGCTTGTTTATTTGTGGCCACAAACGAAGGATGCTGGTTTTGCGGCCTGCAAAAGAACGTGCTGCTTTCCCCCTCGGCGATAAAAACAGTCGCTCAGGGCATCTGCCTTAAGCCGGGTTTAAAACACCCCCGCCAGAAATACCTCGCCCGCGTAAACCCTTTCTTTCTTGACTCCGCTGGCCGCCAGCACCACCGGCGAAAGGGTCATCACCGGGCAGCGCGCGTGGGCCAGCAGCTTGTACACTACTCCGAGTCGGGCCGCGGCGGCAAACGTCGATGCACCCTGCGCCCCCAGCACAATCAGATCGGCCTGCTGCGCCCGGCCCTGGTAAAGCAGTTCTACGGTCGGGTCGCCTGGCGCCACGATAGGTTGCACGGCAATCTTCTTGCGCAGCGCCGCCGGAACCAGCGCAACCAGTTCGTCCTCAATCTGTTCCATTGACCGGCACGCTAGAACCTCGTGCCTCTCCTGGGGTCGGATTACATGCTGCAAAACCAGGCGCGCGCTGTGCTCTGCGGCCAGATTCGCGGCAAAGCTGGCCACCATGGCGCTGGATTCGTTCAGGCTCAAGCCGCACAGGATTGTCCGGATGACGAAGTTGCTGTACCCGCGGTTCACCACCTCCGGACCGACGATGTAAGCCGGAACGCTGGCCAAGCGCAGTACAGCCTCGGCCACCGAACCCACCAGTAGTTTGCCGATAGGACCCGGAGAATGCGTGCCCATGACGATGCGATCCACCTCACGCTCGCGCAGGAAGTTCAGAATCTGGTCGGCTGCCAACCCCGGCCGCACCACCGTCTCGCATTCCGCGCCCGCATCCCGGACACGCTCGGCCAGCGGCTCCAGATGCTCCATCTCATCGCGCGCGGCAGCGTCGGCATCGTAGTAAAGCACGCTCGCACTCTCCGTCGCCGACACCAACAGCGTGTCATAGGCATGAAATAAAATCAGATCCGCGCCGAAATCCACGGCTTGTGCCAGGGCAAAAGCAAAGGCTTTCTCATTGGCGGGAATTTCAGAGGCAAACAGAATGGTGGAGGGCTTGCTCCAACTCGGCTTGAGGACGATAGCCATGGGAACCTCCTGAAGATGCGGCAGATTGGGAAGGGGTTTGCCATCGGCTGCCTTGCCCGACGGCTCTGTGTTGCGGATATCCGTAACGAAGGGCCATATCGACTCTAGCTTCAAATGCGCTGGTAGACACTATGCCCGTGAATAAATGCGAAGATTCCAGGACAATCGTTTAACAGAATGGGAATTATGCGCCCCTTTTTGGGAATTTGTCTGGCTCAAATTAGACAAAACCTTCAATTTTTGCCAGAGGGGCTTAGGAAGAAAAGACCATTGTCGAGTGCGCTAAGATGCTGCAATGGCAGGAGTAAACCGGTATTTTCGTAATGCGAAGATTTCTGAGGCCAGATTTCGCCAACTTTTGCGCTGTTTTGCGCTCGACATGACGGCCACTCAGACAGCGCAAATGACCGGCCGTTCCCTTCGCGGCACCAATCAGATTTTTCTCCGCTTGAGAGAAAAACTTGCCCAAGAATGTGAAAAGAATTCTCCCTTTAGCGGTGATCTCGAAGCCGACGAATCCTACTTCGGCCCGCGTCGCGTGCGTGGCCGGCGCGGGCGCGGCGCGGGCAACAAAACCATTATCTTCGGATTGCTCAAATGCGACGATCAAGTCTACGCAGAGATTGTTCCGAATGCGTTAAAAACCACGCTACAGGCCATGATTCGCGGCAAAGCAAGTTTGGAATCGGTGGTGCGCACTGACCGTTGGCGCGGCTATGATGGGCTGGTCGGCCTGGGCTTCGACAGGCATCTAAGGGGCAATCACGGCGACAATGAATTTGCTCTTGGACCAAACCATATCAACGGAATCGAGAGCTTTTGGAGCTATGCGAAGCACCGCTTGGTCAAGTTCCACGGAATGAGAAAAACAACCTTCCATTTGCACTTGAAGGAGACACAGTTTCGCTTCAACCAGAGGAAAAACAACCTCTACAAAGTGCTACTATCAATCCTCAGAAAGGACCCGCTCTGACGGCCTTTTCTTCCTAAGCCCCTTGCCAAATTATGTGATTCAAATCACATCCAGCCAACCCCTGCGGCTGTTCTTCTAATCCAGAATTGGTGCTCCTGAGCGGTTTTTCACTTCAAGGGGCTCTGCTGTAACCTTTCAGAGTGCCCTCCTGTCGGATGGAAATCATCCCAATGGCAGAGTCTTGGACTTCTTGAATGACGAAAGTCAGCTCTATTCCCCAGCGCTGGCGCTACTCACTGGCCCGCCCGCACCGATTCTGATGGAGGTTTCATGCAACCGATGCACAACATTCCCGCCCGTGGCGGGCTCAACTTTGACGAAACCCCCTTTCTTGCCATCTGGGAGGTCACCCAGTCCTGCGACCTGGCCTGTAAGCATTGCCGCGCCGCCGCCCAGCCCATTGCCCACCCCGACGAGCTGACCAACGCCGAGGGCAAGGCGCTGATTGACCAGATCGCCGCAATGGGCGTGCCAATTTTCGTCTTCACCGGCGGAGACCCTTTGAAGCGCGCCGATGTCTTCGAGCTGATCCGTTACGCCGCTGACAAGGGCGTCCAGGTCGCGCTGACCCCCTCAGCCACGCCGCTGCTCACCCGTGAGGCCATTTTCAAGCTCAAGGAGGCCGGCCTGGTCCGGCTGGGCATATCGCTCGACGGCTCAACCCCCGAGATTCACGACGCTTTCCGCGGACTTCCCGGCGCTTATGCGCGCACCATCCAGGCCATCGAGTGGGCCAACGAGGCCGGAATTCCCATCCAGGTTCACACCACCATCAGCCGCCACAACGCGGACGACTTGGATGGCTTATGCGCCCTCTTCGAGAAACTGGCCATCGTCATGTGGAATGTTTTCTTCCTGGTTCCCGTGGGACGCGGGCAAATAGATGACCTGCTCGACGCACAGGAATTTGAGCGTATTTTTGGGCAAATCTACGCGCTCTCTAACCGCGTTAACTTCCAGATCAAGACCACCGAGGCCATGCACTACCGCCGCTACCTGCTGCAACACAACTTGGAAGAGCGCAAACTGGGCCACGGCAGCGGCCATCCGGTCATCACCAAACAAGCCGCCATGGTTTATGAGCCTGGGGTCCCCACGGACAGGTCTTCGTCCGTGGGGTATGAACCTGGCGCACCCACCAGCGACGCCAAAACCCGCACCGCCAGCTGGACCACGCGCCGCGTGAACGACGGCAAGGGCTTCCTGTTCATCTCCCACGTGGGCAACGTCTACCCCAGCGGCTTTCTGCCCATCCACGCGGGCAACATCCGCGAGACCCCGCTCGCCGAGATCTACCGCAACGCACCCATTTTCAAGTCTTTGCGCGACACCGGCAAGCTGGAAGGCAAGTGCGGCGCCTGCGAGTACAAGGAGATCTGCGGCGGCTCTCGCGCCCGCGCCTACGCCCTCACCGGCGACCCCCTGGCCCAGGAACCCTGCTGCATCTACCAGCCCAAAAACTGGGACCCCGAGCTGGAGAATCACGCTGCGGCGTTTGCGAAGAGCTAGAGGCCAGCTTTTAGCTTCCAGCCTCTAGCTTTTAGCTACTAGCTCGAATCCACCACTGAACTGTCATCCTGAGCGAGCGCAGCGTGTCGAAGGACCTGCTTCTGTCTTTCGCCAAAGGGGACCTGCGTTTCTATCTCTCCATCATTCAATCGAAATTGAGAGACACTACTTCGACAAATTCAGTCATATAGGTCATACTTACCATAATGGTCATAATGAACGGAGGGCGCTATGGTCACCGAGGTCAATGCCGTCAATTTTCGCCAGAATCTGGGCGAAATGCTCAACCAGGTCCAGTATCAAAAGGCCAGCATCGTCGTAAACAAGGATGGCAAGCCGGTTGCTGCCCTGGTAGACGCAGATCTCTTTGCGCGCATCCGCGCCATGCGGGATCGTTTTGACCAACTGAGCAGCCGGGTTGCCGAGGCGTATGCGGGTGTTCCCGCCGATCAGGGCATGGCGGAGATTGATGCGGCGGTCGCGCGCGAACGGCGGAACTAATGGCAGCCCTGCGCGTTGTCCTGGACACCAACGTCCTGGTGTCGGCGCTCGCCTATCCCGGCAGCATTCCCGGACGCATCCTGAACGCCTGGCACGAGGGCGAACTCGATCTGGTTCTATCGCGATACATCCTCGATGAGATGGTTCGAGTGCTGCCGCGGTTGCCGCGCATCCCGCTCACTCCCGCTGAAATCCGCGATCTCGCCGACAGCTTCCTGTTTGTGGCGGAGATCGTCGAACCCAGCACCACACCGGATGAAACTTTGCGCGACCCCGCCGATCAACTGGTCCTGGGAACACTGCGCGCGGCACAAGCCGACTACCTTATCACCGGAGATAATGATTTGCTCGCGCTCGGCAAGCGATATCCAATTGTCACGCCTGCCTTCTTCTGGGAACGCCATGGGCGGTAGGGCGAATGGCACGGTTCCCAAACCCAAAAGTGTGACCTAGATCACCCAATTATAATTATGTACCAGTCTCAGAGCCTTATTTTCTGATGACAGCATCCACACATCTGAGATAAGCTCGTTGGAAGTTCATCAGAAGCCTGATGGAGCATTTCTACCCCAGGGTTTCGAGCATCCTGCATAATAGGAGGCGTTATGTCAATAGAACAGATTGGTTTCTGGATCAGTGTGGGCAGCCTTCTTACGATGCTTGTGATAGCAGTCATACAGTTCCTTCAGCTCAATGATATGAAAAAGATTGGAGATGATACCCGCGAAACATTACATCTAGTTGAAATGGAAGCCAGCGAAACAGCACATATACTTGAAGCAGATCTTCATAAACACATAATGGTGGAGAAATTCTTTTGCCCTGAGAATGATGAGAAGTATATATGCATTTTCGCGGCTATGAATGTCAAGAGACACTTCCTGACCTACACTCTGGCGATTATAATGCTCTTCACCATATCCAAACATTGTTGGGTAGAGAGAGGCTCGACCTAAGCTGTCAGGGCCAGGAGGGGATTCGGGGTAGCGAGTGCTCAATAGGCCATACAATCTTTCTTGGTATTCCCGAAGAGAACCCTGACCCTAATGTACTAGCTCAGTTTATCAAGCTACTTGGAGTGAAATTTGATGAGGGGTCTAATACTATCGCTGACCAGTATAAAGAGAAGACTATTATTATCGCCAACCAAGCCAATCAAAAGGTACCTTGCTGGTATACGATCATGAATACGGCATCTCACGATAAGATTGATTATTTTGCTAACCTAAACGTGCCGTGCTGGTTTACAACAGAAGGCGATATCAAGAAGATTTGCTTTTTCGATAATAGGATACCACTTACATCGGAAGTTGAGAAAGAATATGAGGATTATAGAAATAATAATGTTCATCATCAACAATATGAGGATACTAAGAGAGACTATGCAATAGTGCTTCGCTTGAATACAAAGAGCAAGCATAAAGTTTTCGTGTTGGCTGGAATACACCAACACGGTACCTGGATCGCAGGCGAGTTTTTAAGACGATTGGCAGATAAATTCCGGGATGAATCAAATTGCTCGATAACAAAAGATCAGAGACAGATATTCCTGCAGACGGATTGTGACTTTGCAGCTATCATAACAGGCGATTTTTCCAAAATGAATCTTGCCGTCGGGTGCCCGAAAATCTTCAACGACTACCTGTGGTTTCGAGCGGAGACGGGATGGGTGCAAATTAGCTCACCACGTTGGTTGCATACTTTTCATAGTACTTGCCCTAGCGCAGAACACGAGTAATCCGTAGCAGGTTGATGCCCCGGATTTCCCCTGCGCCTTGCGGAATGTACAATCCATCCTCAGGGGAGATTCCCATGACTTCATTTAATTCGCCGCGGCGCGATTTTCTGCGCACCAGCGGAATCGGCATGGCGGCTGCGGCGATTCCCGCTGTTTCCTTTGCAGCCGCGGCAGAGGACGGCAAACCGGCCACGAACCTTGCCTCTGCAATCTTTAACGTGCGCGCGTTCGGCGCGACTGGAGACGGCAAAACGCTGGATACGGCGGCCGTGAACAAGGCTATTGAGGCTGCGGCGGCTGCCGGCGGAGGCGTGGTCCTTTTCCCCGCGGGAAGCTATCTCTGTTTTTCCATTCGCCTGAAGAGCCACGTCCATCTGCATCTGGAGGAGGGCAGCGTCCTCATCGCCGCCGACTCGCCCAGGTCCGGCGAGACGACCGGCTACAACGGAGGCGTGTACGACGCCGCCGATCCCAAGACGGAGTGGGACGCCTACCAGGATTACGGACATAACCACTGGCATAACTCGCTGATCTGGGGCGAGGGTATTCACGACGTCAGCATCACCGGAACCGGACTCATCTGGGGCAGAGGCCTCAGCTTCGGGGGAGACCGCCTCATCCCTCGCGGCGATTATCCGATCTACAAGGCCGAGCAGCCGGGAGTGGGCAACAAGGCCATCGCGATGAAGAACTGCCACAATGTTCTGCTGCGCGATTTTGCAATGCTCAAGTGCGGCCACTTTGCGCTGCTGCTGACCGGCGTGGATAACCTGACCATCGACAATCTCAAGATCGACACCGACCGCGACGGCATGGACATCGATTGCTGCCAGAATGTGCGCGTCTCCAACTGCACGGTCAATTCGCCGTGGGATGACGGCATCTGCCCCAAGTCGAGTTATGCGCTGGGTTATGCGCGGCCAACGCGGAACCTGACTATTACCAACTGCTGGGTCACGGGAACTTACGAGCTGGGCTCGGTGCTGGATGGAACCTTCAAAAAGTTTGCGCCTGATTTTCACGTGTCGCGCACCGGGCGCATCAAGTGCGGAACGGAATCGAATGGCGGATTCATCAATGTGACTATTTCCAACTGCGTCTTTGAAGGCTGCCAGGGGTACGCGCTGGAAACCGTGGATGGCGCGCTGATGGAGGATATCACCATCACCAATACGACCATGCGTGATCTGGCTTCAGGGCCGATCTTCATGCGGCTCGGCGCGCGACTGCGCGGACCCAAAGAGGCGGCCAGGGTAGGAACGCTGAGGCGCGTGCTGATCAGCAACCTGGCCTGCTATAACGCGCCGCAGAATAATTGCTCGGTTTTGAGCGGAATTCCAGGCTACTCGATTGAAGATGTAAAGCTCGCCAACATCTATATCGAGACAGCGGGCGGCGGCACGGCGGAGATGGCCAAAATTCAGCCGCTGGAAATGGAGACCATGTATCCGGAGCCGTCGATGTTCGGCCCCATGCCGGCGTCGGGATTTTTTATGCGGCACATGCGCAGCGTGGAGATGAGCCACGTGGAGATTGCCAACACGACCCCCGATGCGCGCCCGGCGTTTTACCTGGCGGATGTGGAGCGGGCGGATTTCTTTGCCGTGACGGCGCCGCGCTCGCCGGATGGCGCCTTTGCTCTGCACGGCGTGAAGGACCTGCGCATCGGCTGGAGCAGGGCGGCAGCGGATACGACGCTGGCTACAGCAGTTTTCCAAAAGGTGTAGACCAAAAGCATTGCTCTCAAGTGGCTTTTTCCTTAAGAAAAAGCCACATTTCTCACTGACGTTGAGTTCACGTGAATTGGAAAACTGCTCTAGCGTTGGCGACAAGATGCTGTAAACATCGCGGGAAACCGCATCGCTGGAGTAAAATTCCATTTTGGTGCACTTCTTTTCTCTTTCTTCAATTCCCGCCCAAAGCTCCGGGGATGGTTGACAAAGTGCAGCATGGGCTTTGAGATCGACCACGCCACATGACCTTTGGATCCATTGCTACTGTTGCCCTAGGCGCGCTTGCCGTCGTTGGAGTCATTACCTCGACCGTCTATAGCCTGATGGTCGCCATGGGCGTCCTCCGTTTTCGCCGCCGCGCCGCAACCGCCGCGGGACAGCACACTTTTCTACCTCCGGTGAGCGTTCTGAAGCCCGTTCATGGCGACGAGCCGGATTTGGAGCAGAACTTTAGCAGCTTTTTCGAGCAGGATTATCCGGAGTTTGAGATTCTTTTTTGCGCCCGCCACAGCAACGATGCCGGCCTGGCCGCGGCACGCCGCGTTGCCGCGCGCTACCCGCAGGTCAAGGCGCGCATCCTCACCTGCGGCGAGCCGCCCTGGCCCAACGCCCGCACCTTTTCTCTGGAGATCATGCGCCGCGAGGCTCGTCATCCCATCCTCGTCACCTCCGACAGCGATGTGCGCGTCGGTCCCGATTACCTGGCCTCCGTGGTCGCCCCGCTCAGCGACCCAAAGGTCGGCATGGTCACCGGCGTTTATCGCGGCGTCACCAGCGCCGGGCTCTGGGCGCAACTGGAGGCCATGGGCATGAGCGTGGAAATGACCTCCGGCGTGCTGGTGGCCGAGATGCTGGAAGGAATGCACTTCGCCCTTGGCCCCTCCATAGTCGTGCGCCAGAGCACCATAAGAAAAATCGGTGGCTTCGAGCAGGTGGCGCAGTACTACGCCGACGACTTCGTGCTGGGCAACTGGACCGCCGCGGCCGGAGAATCCGTGGTCCTTTCCTCCTACATCGTCGAGCACCACGTCCGCAACGCCTCGTTCAAAAAGAACATCGCGCATCAGCAGGGCTGGGCCACCAGCACGCGCTTCTCCCGGCCATTGGGCCACTTCGGCGAAGTGTTGACCTATGCCGTTCCCTTTGGCCTTCTGGCCCTGGCCGCCTTCGGCGCCGACGGACACCTGGCCCTCGGCCTTGCCCTGCTGGCCATCACCGTTTTTAACCGCGTGCTGCTCTGCCTGCTGGTCACCGGTTGCGTGGTTCGCGACCGCGCCGCCTTCCGCAAAGCATGGCTCTACCCCCTGCGCGACTTCATGGGCTTCTGTTTCTGGGTCAGGAGTTATGTTGGCTCGCGCCGTTTGTGTTACCGCGGCGATCCCTATGAACTGCTTCCCCAGGGAAGGCTGCGCAAGCTGCCGGAATAATGAAATCGATTATGCTCTAAACTCAAATCTGGAACCCTTCACGATGACGCTTTTTGGCGGCAAAAACGACAGCCCGGCCATCCCCGAATCCGGCCTCTTCAGCCGCATGATGCAGGCCGTCGCGCGCACTCGCGGGTCGCTCTCGGCGCGCATCGAAACGGTGGTCGCGCTGACCCGCACGGTCGATGAGCAAACGCTGGAAAGCCTTGAATCCGTGCTGCTTACCAGCGACCTCGGGGTGCAGACCACTGCCACAATTCTGACCGCCCTGCGCGACCGCGCCCGCCGCCAGGCCATCGAGGGCGGCGAGGAGCTGCGCGCCCTCTTGAAGGAGCAATTGATCGCCATTCTCAGTGCCCCGCAAGGGGCAACTGCCACACCGCAGGTGTTGCCACATGAAGGCCCCTTTGTGACTTTTCTCGTCGGCGTCAACGGCACCGGCAAAACTACCTCCGCCGGCAAGCTAGCCTCCTTCTATCGTGCTCAAAACAAATCAGTTATCCTCTGCGCCGCCGACACATTTCGAGCAGCAGCCATTGAGCAGCTTGAAATCTGGGCCGCCCGCTCCGGCGTGGAGATGATCAAAACCAAGCACGGCGGCGACCCGGCCGCAGTTCTTTACGACGGAATCTCCGCCGCCAAAGCGCACAAAATAGACGAGTTGATTGTGGACACGGCAGGACGCCTGCACACCAAAGCCGGCCTCATGGACGAGCTGGACAAGATGCGCCGTACGGCGGCCAAGCTGATTCCCGGCGCGCCCCACGAGGTGCTGCTGGTGATGGACGCCACGACCGGCCAGAACGGGTTGCAGCAGGCCCACCAATTCACTCAATTCGCAGGGGTTACGGGCATCCTGCTGACCAAGCTCGATGGCACAGCCAAGGGCGGTATCTGCGTGGCCATCGCCCAGGAACTCAATTTGCCCGTGCGATTCGTCGGCGTGGGCGAGCAAATGACCGACCTGCTGGAGTTTTCGCCGGCGGAGTTTGTGGATTCGCTGCTGGGGTAAGTCGAATGTAGCTTTGAAAGGTATTTGCAATGAAAAAAATGAAGCTTCAAAATCAAATACTGATAGTCAATGCAAGTATTCTCGCTGGCCTCATTCTCGAATACTTCCGAGGGGCTCCCATTATCGCGATCGTTGTGACTGGAGTTTTTCTTCTCATGCTCGTCAATGTGATCTTCTACATTCGATTGCAAAAGGCAAAGAACCCGCAATGAACATTACGGACCAAGATCGGACATGGATGCAGCGCGCTCTCGAGCTGGCGCGGCGCGGCATCGGCCTCACTTCGCCCAACCCCGCCGTGGGCTGCGTGATACTGGACAGCGCCGGCCAACTGGCCGGCGAGGGTTGGCACGAGTATGACCTTCTGGACCACGCCGAAGTTGTCGCGCTCAAGGCTGCCGGTGAACGCGCGCGAGGCGGCACAGCCTACGTTACGCTGGAGCCTTGCAACCACACCGGCCGCACTCCTCCCTGCACGGAAGCTCTGATCGCAGCTGGAATCAAGCGTGTAGTGGCCGCCACCATTGACCCCAATCCGTCCGTTGCAGGACATGGGCTCGAAACGCTGCGCGCGGCGGGGATGGAAACGGCTGTGGGAGTATGTCAGGCCGAAGCCCGTAGGCTCAACGATGGCTTTGCGCGCTGGAGCCAGCATCATCGGCCATTCGTGCTGATGAAGGTGGCCATGACGCTGGACGGTCGCATCGCTCCTCCGCCTGGTGTGCAAGCGCCGCGCGAGCCGTACTGGATCACCAGCGAGCAAGCCCGCGCCGCCGTGCAGCCGCTGCGCCATCAGGCCGACGCGGCGCTGACCGGCGTGGACACGGTTCTGGCCGATGATCCCCTGCTGACGGATCGAAGCGGGTTGCGCAGACGGCGGTTGCTGTTGCGCGTGGTGCTCGACTCAGCGTTGCGCATGCCGCTGGACTCCAAGATGGTGGCCACGACGCACGACGATCTGGTTATCTTTACCGTCTCGAAGGACGAGGCCCGCATACGGGAATTGACTAACCGCGGTGTGCGCGTCGAAGTTCTGCCCGCAGAGTCAGGCCGCGTTCCGCTCACGCAGCTGCTGGACAAGCTCGGCGAAGAGGGCATCCTGACGCTGCTCACCGAAACCGGCACGCGGTTGAACACGGCACTGCTGGCCGCCGGCCTCGTTGACCGCATCCATCTCTTCGTCTCCCCGCAGATCATGGGCTCCGACGCCGTTCCAGCCTTCAAAGGCCTGGCTAGCGCCATTCAGATGGCCGAGGTCGAGGTCGAGCGCTACGGCAACGATCTGGGGTTGTGCTCGCTGCTGCGCGATCCGTGGCCGCAAGAACAGTGATCAGTGGTCAGGAATCAGCAAATAGAATAGAAGCATGTTCACCGGCATCATCGAACAGACGGGCACGCTGGTTGGGCTGGAGAGCCGGGGCGGAGTGCGGCGCATCACGGTCGAGGCTCCGGGCCTGGCTGGGCGGCTGCGCGAGGGCGATTCCCTGGGAGTTTCGGGGGTCTGCCTGACGGCGCTCGATGTTCACCCCACGCTCTTTCACGCCGATTTGGCGCAGGAGACGCTGGACTGCACATCGCTGGGCGCACTCGCCCGCGGAGCGAAGGTAAACCTGGAGCTGCCCACCGCCGCGGGAAGCCCGCTGGGCGGGCACATCGTGCAGGGCCACGTAGACGGCTGCGGAACGATGACCGCGCTCGACCCGGTGATTCCGGAGACCAGTCCAGACTTCGACCGGCAGACCACCGACTGGACGCTCAAGGTGCGCGTTCCGGAGAATGTGCGCCTGTGGATTGTGCACAAAGGCTCGGTGGCCGTGGAGGGCATCAGCCTGACCATCGCCGGCTTCGACGGCGAGACGATCACCATCGCGATTCTGCCGCTGACTTATTGGCGGACGAACCTGCACACGCTGGCTGTTGGCGATCCGGTGAACGTGGAGGCCGATGTGCTGGTGAAGCTGGCCCATGCGCAGATGTCGGCACAGAAGAAACCGGAACTGGAGCTGACCGAGGCCTGGCTGGTGGCCCGTGGCTACTGACCGACGCCTGGGCTGTATCGCTTCTCAAATGGATTATTAGAGACGAGAAATACGGAGACACGCACCGGCTGGCGAGCCCTCGGGGGTGGAGGGGTCGCCAGCCGCTCATGGCAGACCGGAATATAGCGGTTTATTTGAACTGTTTGATGAAGTCCATGAACCAGTACACGATCACGATCAGTGTGGCGGCAGCAAGTACCCAGCCCAGGATGCGAATCGCCGGCTGAATCTTGTTCACCTTGGCGGCAATGGCCTCATTCTCTTCCCTCTCTCTTGCGAAGGTTTCATCCAGAGAGACCACGTCCGTTTCGTTGCCTTGCAGCTTGGCGCGATACAGCATGAGGGCGCCGGTAACCACCACCAGCACTCCCCAGCAAATCATCATCACGGTAGCAAATTGTGTCATGCTCCACCTCGAAAAACCTTCCAGCCCCGGAGACCGGCGGACCTAAAAGAATTTCCGGTCCCGTCAAGCAGAGGAGCCGTCCCGCTGACCATCATACCTCTGAAAAGGCGGTGCTGTGCCAACAAAATCAAGGATATTTCTGGAAATCATTGACTTTCCAGGGCCGGACAAGCCGTACTTTCGCACTCGGCAAGCCCTCCAGGCCACGAAAAACCGCCGTCGCGCCCATTCGCCTCTTCTGCGACTTTCCCCTCCCCCATTGCATCTAATGGGATGAAACCGCCCAGGGGCTTGTATCTCCGCGGGCGGAGTTGTACAGTTACGTTTACGGCAAGCAATTCATTTATTGGGAGATTCCATGGCCACAGCTACCCCTGCACCTACACAGGAAACCATCAAGAAAGCGCCTCTTACCCTGACTCCACCTGCCATAGCCAAGGTGCGCGAGATCATGGCCACCCAGGACCCCCTGCCCGCCGGGTTGCGCATTGGCGTCCAGGGCGGCGGCTGCTCCGGATTTCAATACTCCATGGCCTTTGAAAACCAGGCCGGCATGATGGACAAAGTCTTCAATTTCGAGGACCTTAAAGTCTTTGTGGACGCCACCTCGCTGATGTACCTGAACGGCTGCACGGTGGACTACGTTGAAACCCTGGAGGCTGCCGGCTTCAAGTTCGACAACCCCAATGTGAAATCTACCTGCGGCTGCGGATCGTCGTTCAGCACGTAACGGCACTGCGTCTCACCTGGGTTCGATCATGCAACAAGGCCCGTCCCTTAGCGGAGGCGGGCTTTGTTGCATATGGGCGATAGGAGGGGTGGGCTAACGCTCGCCGGTTTAGTTACTGCGGCGTGGATGGAGACTGCGGCGTGGATGGGGTCGTTGAAGACGTTCCACCAGGATTTGTCCCGCTTGTAGAGCCGCCAGAACCTGAGCCGCTGCCGGAGCCTGAACCAATGCCCGAACCGCTGCCGGAGCCTGAACCAATGCCTGAGCCGCCGCCGATGGGTGTAGTGGTGGAGCTGGCTGGGTTGCCGATGGTTCCCGTATTGCCGCCCTGCTGCATCATCTGCTCGGCGATCGGGTCGTAGACAAACTCCCACTCGTTGTAATGGTTTTTCTTTTTATAGACCAGGATGGACTGCTTGGGGCTGTTGGGCGAGAAGCCGATAATGCCGGCCCCGCCGAAGGTTGGGCCAGTGGCCGATCCGGTGGTTGAGCTAGTGGTCGAGCCAGTAGTGGTATTTGCATTGGCGGCATTCGGATCCGTGGGGGGCGTTCCGCTGGCGCTGGTTGAAGTATCACTGCTCGTGTCCAGGCCGGTTGGACCGCAGTTTGAACTGCTGCCGGTCGAGGTTCCGGGCGTGCCTCCGATGGTCGAGGTGTTGGGCGACCCTCCGATGCCTGCGCTAGACAAGCCGTTTTGCGATGTAGTTGTGCCTAATGGGTTTGGCGGGCAGCCGCCGACTCCGCCAATCGCCTGCCCAAAAAAGCCCATGACCGTCGGAGCCTTGTTCTGGCCGAACCGGACGGGCTTCCAATCCTCTTTGCGGGTCGTAGGGTCCACGTACTTCTTGCGCAGGAAGCGGATGTTGTTGGTGGGTTTGACCAGGGCATCGACGTTGGGCGGATAGGCCCCGAATTTCTTGTAATAGAGCTTCACGGCCCGCGCGTATTGCTTGCCGCGATGCATGGTCTCCAGCTCGCGGTCGCGCTGAATCTCCTTGGAGATTTTGGGCAGAGCGACAGCCAGCGCGATGGTGAACAGCGCCAGCAGGAAGATGGCCGCAATCAGGATGTAACCCTCCTCTGAGGGGCGGGAACAGCGGATTGGGGCGGGATTCGTCATTCAGTTACCAGCAGCGTTAATTCTCCTGGAAATGCAGGGTTTGCGTATTGTTGTAGCCAAGGTCAGTGACCTCAACGCTACCCGGCATGATGGCGCCCACCTTGTAGCGATGGTCGATAATATCGCCTGAACGGGCGATAAAAATGTCGTCCCCATGGCTGAAAAAAGCCTGCAGGGACTTATCTTTGGCCTGGGTGTAGCCGAAGTACTTCAGATCGATGGCCGGCGGCTTGGGTTTTTCAGGCGCTGCCGGGGCCGCGTTCACGGCGGGTTGTCCGGGCCGAGCGCCGGCTATCGGAGATTCGATACGCGCAGGCGCCGACTGGGCGGAGAAGATGTTCCTGCCAGTGCCCAGGTACTCCACCTGCTCGCTCAGCGCCAGCTTGTCGAGGTGCAGTGTGGGATCGATACCGGCGTTGGAGAGCTTCTGGGCCTCTGGTCCGCCTGACGCGGAAGGGGTTGAGGCCGTCGCGCGGCCGCCCAGTGGGACCGGCTGGGTAATAGCGGGCCGGGCTGCCACCGCTGGCGCAGGGCGCACGGGCGCGGGAGCGCTTCCAAAAAAATTATCCTTGATCTCGTATCCGCCAACGCAGACGATCACTGCGACGAGGCCGATCAGAATGTAGACCTGGCGCTTGTTTTCCATTCCCAGGGGGATAACCATGGCTATTTACCCTCCTTTCCCTGTGGAGTGGAGGGCGTGGCGGCCGCATCGCCTGATTGCGGAGTGGGCGGCAATCCGCTGGGTACGTCGGCCGGCCGGAGCCAGGTGGAAACCCGCAACCGCAGGTTCACCATGCCGCTCTGCTGGCCGGTCAACGCCATGCCGCGAATGACAAAAAAGGTTTGGTCGCGCTCCAGGCTGTTCACAAAGCGCATGATCTGCTGATAATCGCCGGTGATGCCCGCGTCCATGGTAATCTCCGTGAGATCAGCGCTGGCAGCGCCCTGCGTGTACTGCACGCGAGTGAGCCGGACGGGGCTTTTCAGCGCCAACTCGCCAATGCGCGTGGCTATCGAGGAGTAGCTGGGCGGGATGCGCTTGGAGTAGAAGGCGTGCATCTGGGCGCGGGAGTCTTCGACGCGCTTATCCAGACCGCGCAAGGGGGCGGTTTGCAGGTCGGCGGCTTTCAACTCAACCTGTTTAGCAGCCAGCGCGCGGGTGGAGCTGAGGTCGGTGGCGGACCAGTCCATGCCAAAGCGGGTAGCGAGAACAACGACCACGGCCAGCAGCACGATAAAGGCGGCGTAGTGCCAGGTGAGCGGGGAGGTCAGTCGCTCTCGCCACAGGGATGGAGTGCGGCTGCTCATCTCGGACCTCCCGGTTGCAAATTCGATTTCGGATTCAGGGCCGGATTCGGATTCGGGATCGGATTCAAGGCCGGACGGGGACTAAGGCGATTGAGCGTACGCGGCCCAGAATCTGGATTGGGCTGCTGGATAGGCCTCTGTCCGGGAGAGGCCGGGGCGGCGTGAGGCGGTGGCGCACTTTGGCGGGTGTGCTCTCCGGCGGCGGGCTTCTCATTCTCCTGCTTTTTTTGCGCTTTGCGATCTTCCGTCACGGCCGGATTGTACTGTGCCAGTAACTCGAAGTTGACGCGGGTGGAAGCGCTGGGCGGCTCCAACCTTTCTCCCGGGCCGCCGGTGGACTCCGTGCTCTCGCCCACGATGGTGGGCAACAGAAAGTGCTTGGAGTGCTCCAGGTTCTCTACCAGATCGACGGCGCGGTCGCGGGGGCCAACCACGCGCAGCTTCAAAGTGATGATGCCCGTCTTGGGGTCGCGCACCGGCTCCAGAGTGGTCGCCTGGACACCGCCGGGCAGAACGGTTTCTAGGTCTTCCATGGCCAGCGTCCAGGAGAAGGTTTTTTCGTCGAAGAGCTGGTTGAGCGCCGTGACCTGTTTCAGCAGCGTGTCGTTGGCCGGCTGGCGCATCAGATCCTGGTAGCCCTGCCTTTCCTGATTGAGGGCGTCGATCTTGCTCTGCACGAGTTGCTGGGTGGCGCGAGCCTCTTCTGCCTGCTGGTGGAAGGCGCGCAGTCCCAGGCCGAATCCCAGGCCGAGCACCACCAGCACCGCCATGGCGATGCGCAGGCGCTTGAGGGCCGGTCTGATATCGGCGTAGGGGCGAGTGGCGAGATTGAGCGAGATTCTCATGTTTTCAGGCTGCTCCCGCCAGCGCGCCGACTACACCCGCCAGGCTCACCAGGTTGCCGAGGGGCGTTGCCGCTCCGGTTTCAGGCCGCGGCGCAAGGTCGACGACGGTCAGTCTGGGATCGTTGGGCGAATCAGGAGAGAAAATCCAGCCGGCAAAGTCTTCCGCGGCGCTGTTGCCGCCCACGCCGATGCCGGCATAGTGCAGGTACCGGGGACGAAAGCCGAGCTTGTCTTCAAAGTAGGCGGCGGCCACGCTGATGCCGCGCTGCACCTCCTGCAAACGCAGGCCGGGTTCTTCGGGCAGGTCGAGCGTGCGATAGAGCAGCAGATCCTCGCCTATGGTGATGGAGGTGGTGAGCGCCAGCGCGCTCAGGTTTGCGGCCAGAACGGGTTCCGGCGAATCGATGGCTCCAAGCGCCACAAGGCTGGCCGGCAGCACAACGCCGGGTTCGAAGCCTGCCTCGCGCACCACGGCCTCGTACTCCGCCAGAACGGGACCGGGCAGAACGGTTGCCAGCACCTTACATTCGTTCTTGTTCTCGGCCAGCACCTGGTAGCTCACACCGGCGTGCTCCACCTCAAAGGGAATCATCTTGCGCAAGCGGAAGCGGAGAACGGGAATGGCCTCGGCAGCCTTGGCTGGTAGCGAATCAAAGTCCAGGAAAAAGACGCGGACCACGGTGTCGGGCAGAATCAGCGTGATGGAGCGGGTGCGCGGCGAAACCTGGCCTAGAGCGGCGCGGATGGCGTTGGCCACCAATTCCGGCGCGCGCAGATTCGGCTCGCCGATGCCGGGCACGAGCACCCCGGCAGGCAACGGCTCAAAGGCAAAGACGGGCGGCTGACCCGGCCCTGGCAAGGCGGCTGCCAGCACGCCCTGGGGAGACAGCTCCACCGCAACCGGCGGACGCGCGCCGGGCTGGGAACCGAATTTGACCTTGCTAAAAATCGAATTCACTATCTTGACGCCTCGATGAACGTAACCTTGTTAATCTCCTTGAGTGTGGTGATGCCGCGGCGGACGCGATCCAGAGCCGACTCCCGTAGAAAGGTCATGCCCTCCTTCTGGGCCAGCTTGCGGATCTCGGAGGTGGGCTTCTTGGCCAAGATGACTTCCCGGATGGGGTCGGTCAGGTCCAGCAGCTCGTGAATCGCCGTGCGGCCGCGGTAGCCGGTGCCGCCGCACTCCATGCAGCCCGGGCCCTCGCGGAATTCAAAGCCCTTCCACTCTTTGGGGTCCATGCCACTGGCCAGCAGCTCTTCGTCGCTATGGCTGACGGGACGGGCACAGTACTCGCAGATGGTGCGCACCAGCCGTTGCGCCAGAATGCAGTTGAGCGCGGAGACAAAGTTGTAGGCCTCCACGCCCATGTTCAGAAAGCGGCCCAGTACATCCACCACGTTGTTGGCGTGGACGGTGGTAAACACCAGGTGGCCGGTCAGCGCGGAGTTGATGGCGATCTGCGCCGTCTCCTGGTCGCGGATTTCTCCCACGAGGATTTTGTCCGGGTCGTGGCGCAAAATCGAGCGCAGTCCGCGAGCAAAGGTCAGCCCCTTCTTCTCGTTGACCGGAATCTGCGTGATGCCGCGAATCTGGTACTCCACCGGGTCCTCGATGGTGATGATCTTGTCCTCGTCGCTTTTGATTTCATTCAGCGCGGCATAGAGCGTCGTGGTCTTGCCCGAGCCGGTTGGCCCGGTGACCAGCACCATGCCGTACGGCTCGCGAATGTAGCCGCGGAAGCGCTTCAGGTCGGCTTCGTTAAAACCGACTACGTCGAGGGTGAGATGGTGGAACTTCTCGCTCATCGATTCCTTGTCAAGCACGCGTAGTACGGCATTCTCGCCGTGAATCGTGGGCATGATGGAGACGCGGAAGTCGATCAGGCGGTTCTTATATCGAACCCTGAAGCGGCCGTCCTGGGGCACGCGGCGTTCAGCGATGTCCAGCTCGCTCATGATCTTGATGCGGCTCAGAATGGTGGTGTGATGCTCGCGGGCAATAGGCGCCATGGCCTCCTGCAAGACGCCGTCGATGCGGTACTTGATGTGCACCGAATCGTCATAGGTCTCGATGTGAATGTCGGAGGCGCGCCGCTCCAGGGCGGTGAAGATGGTGGTGTCCACCAGGCGAATGATGGGGCTGATGTCTTCTTCGCTGGTTAATTTTTCAATGGA
>Ga0326728_10007494_pt1 | contig 27950 bp, 28 predicted proteins | sample MB3enrmetagenome_FD_207602 | JGI IMG/M metagenome (GOLD analysis project Ga0326728, IMG submission 207602) | Lab enriched peat soil microbial communities from McLean, Ithaca, NY, United States - MB31MN | ecosystem: Environmental > Terrestrial > Soil > Wetlands > Peat | place: USA: New York...
TGGAGGCTGCAATAAAGGAACATCCTGAGGAGGGCCTCGCCGTTTTGAAGAATCTGACGGGGATCATAGCAGGAAGGCTGCGCTACGCCTATCAGCAGCTTGTGCCCGAGACATAGAGGTATCGAAAATTGATCGCTTCCCCGTGCCGGATGCGATATCCCCTATCTCTACCGACGCGTGTGTATCCTTGGAGACGGACCGCACAGACAAACAAAACGGGCGGGATCAGACCGGTGAATTACCTGCGACCCTGAAGCTCTATCTTATAGGGTAAAAATGGCGGAGGGAGAGGGATTCGAACTGCCTCCGGCCATTGGGAGAGTAGGGAAAAAGAAGTCAACGTACACCTTACGTACACCCCCTCTTTTTTGGTCCCTTGAAAACTATCAAAATTCTTCACTGAGGAAAAAGCTATCATTGTCCTACCTTATGAACGAAAACCACCCTGATCTTCCACGCTGCGAAGGGGATCGAAGGCCGGGATGAATGTTCGGCCCATGTCATTTAGCGGGCTTGTCATCGCTATCACTTCTCTCCTTCCTCAGCTCGACCACTTTCCCCCTTCTATTGACCAGACTCTTCATCCTCTCGTCCGTCGGGTGAAAATACCTCTTCGTGCTTCTGCCGTCCGCGTGACGCATAAGGCTCTGGGCCTGCATCTCGCTCGCCCCTTCCTCCACTATCTGAGTGCAGAAGGAATGGCGGGTACCTTCGTACAAATCGAGGTCAGTCCCTGAGTACTGCTTCCAGATCCGGTAGATGAACTTGTACTTGTATCCACCCTTGGTTTCCGGATTGGTGAAGACAAAGGGGGAGGGAGGAACCGGGGTGGTAATTAGGGTCATATGATCTTTGGTGTCATGTTTTTCGCCGCGAACCGGGCCTACTGTTCTCTTCGAGCGATCGGTTTTCTCACCAACCGCGTCCACTGCCGCGCGGTTCCCCATGTTCGCCCTTACCAATTCCATGGCCCTATCCGACAGTACGATCCAGTATTCCTTCTTCTGCTTCACCTTGTTCCGCAACTGCCCTTCTGAATAGGTCCTGCGCACCAATGCCCGACCTCTCTTGGGGTCGATGTCGACGAGCATCAACGCGCATGCCTCGCCGGGTCTCAAACCGGTCTCCATCATGAATTCAATTATGTCGCGGTGCTCCGTCGGGATATTTCTCAGGACCTCTTGCTGCTCCTCGTAGGTCAAAGCAAAACGCTCATGCTCGATGACTTCCTCGATCTCAGGCCAGACAGGGACTTCCGTTATTTCTCCCCAACGAACCATAAACCTGAAGAAGGTGTGAAGCGCATCCAGGATGTTTTTGCGATACTTGGGGGAACCGGGGAGATCGTCGTAGAACCGCTGAAGATGTTTTAGTCTGATTTCTCGAACATCCACATTTCGCAGATGTCTGGACTCAAGATAATAGCGCCGGCTGTAGGTTTGGTAGTTTCCAAGCGTACTCGGCGCGAGCTTTCCGTCCCTCGTCTCCTTCTCTTTCCTCTCCAGCCATACCGCAATCTGCTTCGAAAACAACTTGTCGCCGCACGTCTCGGGAAGCCATTCCGCGATGTCAAAACTTTTGGCCTTGATCTGCTTGTTGATCTCCACAAGATCGTCGACGGCGTCGGAGTAGTGGTGGGTGTTGCCCTGCCGATCCTCATAGAGCCGATACTCCTTGCCCTCCCATTTCAGACGGATATACATGTTCGGATGGCCGCATAGCTGGCAGGAAATCTCTGTTTTTCCGGGCTTGGGCCGAACAACGTGGTTACAGGAGGAGCAATAGACCGATCCTCGCTTGATGAAGGCCATAACATACCCCCATTGATGACTTATGGAGGTATCGTAGTATGCCGCCCTCTTTCTCGTCAAGTTTTCCTTGGCTTCACCACCTCTTTCCGAAACCCGTCGAGTACCAGGCGAGGGATGGTGTTGCCCTCCACATAGTTTCAACAAGTCCGCGTCTCACACCGTTCCTCCGAACTCCTCGTTGAAGGCCCCTTCAAGGGAGACGTCCGGTCCCTCAGGCTTCTCGATCGGCACACCCTTTGTTTGGCGGTAGTGCTCCAGGGCTTCCCTGATGTACAGCCCCCGGATCGATTTCGGCATGCTTTCAAGCAGTTCGTACAGTTCTTTCTGCTTCACCTTGCTTATGTGGACCCTGTAGACAACAAAATCCTTTGCCATGGTCGCCCCCCTACTTCAGGTCAGTGCCATAGTGGTAATACCCTATTGCGTTCGCCATGACCGGTTCGTTGACTACAAGCAGGTTATGCCTGCCCGCGAGGCCCCTCATTATCGCACCGCCCCCGCCGATGATCGCCAAATCGGGCCGAAGGGGAAGATCCTCTAGGTAGTGGTCTATGACGGAGCATACTTGCTTCGTGTAAGCGTCTACCTCTTCCCGGACGTCCATTGTGTAAGTTTCACCCAAGTAGGTAACCTGCCTTCCCTGGAGGATGGCGAGGGCGGCCTTGAAGTCAATGCGGCGCCTGTATTCCCTCAAGAAGGCATTCTTGATGTTGTCGAGCACGACCGACATCCCGATGTCGTGCGTCTGGATGGCGCTCTCCACGTACTTGCCGTCGACAAAGAAGACCATATCCACGGTCCGGTGGCCTATGTCGACGACGGCCACGTTCTTCCTGTAATCTCCGGGGTGGTCCTTGACGTAGGAGAAGAAAATGCCTGCCCCCTGCGGAATGATCCTGACGTTCCCGCTGATGCGGTAGGGTTCCCCCTTTATCCTCACGTCAGACGCCCTTATCGCTTTCAGGATCTCTTGGGTGTACTCCTTCGAATAGACGCCAGGGGGAAGGCCCATCACGACCTTGCCGCCCGGGAAGTTGTTGACCCAGAGGCAATGAGCCAGCACGGCGAGCCAGGGAGCGGAGGCCACGAAGCCGGATTGGCGGGTGTCAAAGGTGTTGCCCTCCCTCTCCGCTTCCTTTCCTACGAGGTACCGGCGACCGTTGACGACGACGGGGCTCATTTCCTCGAACGTGCCTTCCCTGGTCACCGCGCAGACAGCCGTGGGAAACATCTTCTTGTCCCCTGCCCGGCACGTTTTGGCGTACCCGTACCCTATATCGATCCCTATGCAATCAACCGCCATGGGGTTCCTCCTCATTCGTCAAAGAAGTCCCGGAGAAGGTCCGAAGACATACCCATGTATTACTTTCACCTCCAGATCCTCTCCCGCTCGATCATCCTCCTCGTCTTCCTCGACGCTGTGAAGATGAACAGCCACGGGATCGTGATCATGAGGAACGTGGTAAGGACCACGAAGCTCGCTGAGGTGAGGAGCACCGGCTTCACGCCCATGACAAAGCGGTAGATCTTGTTGAGGGCCTGGTAGCTGACCTGGGGGTAGAACCAGAGGAGAAACCTGGCGACCCGCCCTTGATCCAGCACAGAGGCATAGAGGGTGTTATAGAAAACAAAGGCGATGATGATCTTCAGGACCCCGGCGACGGTCAACCCGGCCATGAGCCAGTTAATGGCCCTTTTCGAGAGCTTGCCTATGTAGTACCTGCCGATAGAGGCCAGGATCAGGCTGTAGCCCATGGCGAAGCTGAGAGTAAGGGCCACGGCGAAGGCTTGGTCAAACAGGGTGAACTCGTAGGAGCCGAATATGGGGATATATCTCTCGATGACGCCCACGAAGAAAGGCGTCAAGAGGATGCTAACAAGACCGGAGATGAAGGCGCCCTTGAAACCCACCTCGGAGATCACGATCTTGCCCTTGAGGGTGAGCAGGTTCTCCGGAAGGTCGTTGCCGTGCTTCTCCGCGAGGAAGTAGTTCTGGACGATGGAGACCACGTCGATGAAGCTCTTCGGCCGGATAGAGCCGCCAAGCCCGATCGGTGTGATGTCGTTCGATTTGTCGCCGTCTTTCTGGCTCATAGCCCCAGCACGAACTTCAGCATGCATCCGCCGTAGGCTATCGCGACGGAGAGGAAGAAGAGGAGGACCCCTGCCACGATCCTCTGTCTATAGACACCGATGAAGAAAGCAAGGAAAAGAGCGAACGAGGCGAAGAACTTCGCCCAGAACCCCTGGAGCACTGCCTGGAAAAGCACGCGCCAGAGAGACATATACTGGGCGTGGGACATGTAGGTAAGGGGATTGAGGTAGTCGATGAAATGGGCGGCCGTCATAGCGGAATAATTCCCTTGATGAGCGGCGGGCCGCTCGCCTTGATCGCTTCGAACTCGGGCCTGTTCTCGAAAGCGTCTGCTTTTATCGGAACGAGAAACGTCCTCTTGGGCTTCCCCTGTTCTGTCTGGATCTCGTATCGGCGGGTCGTATAGGCTTTTCCCAGCTCCGAGGTAAGCGCATCAGACTTCCTCAGGCTCTCGACGATCCTCCTCAACGCCTTATCCTTGTCCGTGTCCCTCAGCAGGTTGATGTCGATAATGCCTTTCTCCGCCGCGATGGCGCCCGCCGTCTCGTACAGGAACGTCGGATCGCAGTAAACCGAATCATCGACGGAGAAGGCCCGGAAGGCGCTTCCGGTCTGCGTCACGTTGACGGTGGCGCCCACCTTGCGGAGGAGCTCTTTACAGTCGAACCACTCTTCCCAGGCGAGGGAGGCGCGCTTCTCGGCCTGCTCGATCTCCATTTGCCGGGCCTTCCCGTCCGCTTCCTTGAGGATCTCGGACAATTGGTCGGTCGCCGATTGATGGTGCTCGCCTATAGCTTTAACGACCATCTTGAGCCAGTGGGCGTCCTTGTCTTTTTGGAATATCTCTTCGACGACAGAGACGCTCGTCAGAGGGTGGTCCGCCTTAACGTATTTGCCCTCGCTTCTGAGCTGCGGGATCTTTCCTATGTCGTGGCCGAGGGCGGCTACGATCATTGGGGGGATATATCCCACCGGGTCATGGTAAGTCTCTTTGAGGAGCCGCAGGGCGATGCGGACGACGTTGAAGGTGTGGTCCCGGAGCGTTACCTTTGAAAGAATGTCGCCGACGCGGGTTGCAACTTTCTTTTCAGAATCAGCCAAAGTATCCACGACCGAAGGACAGTCGCCATACTGCTCGAGAATCTCCATGATCCTGTTGATCCCCTCCAGCATGCCGGCAAGGGCTTCCTTATGAGGCTCGATCACCTCGCCGTAGAATGCCTGGACGATCATAACCGCCCTGCTACTTGGGGGCAGGTCTCCCGCCAGCTCCGCACTTTCGCTATGCGGAATGGAAGCATTCGTCTCTTTCGGATCAGTATCCGTCGCTTGCGTGGTCTCTTTGACAACCGTGGCCGATTTGAACGAGCTGTTATATTTGATCCAGATGGGGCAGAGCTCATCGAGGGAAAGGACGATCTTTTCGCTGGGAGGCTTCTTTTCCCGGAGGATTGCGATTATCGTCCTTATCGTCTCGAACATGGTCCGTCCTATTTGGCGACCGACAGCCTCCTGATCTTGTCGAAGACGACGCTCGACTGGGCCTCCGAGAGATCGAAGACCGATCTTTTGCCGGGAATTGTCTTTTCCGGTCCGTCTTCGTCTTTCTTTTTGAAAGAAGTCAGCTCGAAAAGGAGGTCCTCCGGTTTCTGGCTCCCTTTAGTGGCAATTGTATCGAGGAGGTAAAGCAGCTTGTCTTGCTGGGGCGTGCTCACCTGTATAGAGAGGGGTTCCTTTTCCATGAGATGGAAGAGGCGGCGATTGATGAAGTCGAGCTTCCTTGTATGGACAAGGAAACCAACGCTTCTCCTTATGGTGATCGATTCGATCTTCCCCACCACCTGGAAGCTGTCGAGCTTGATGGTCTTCATCTTGCCCTTGTAGCGCTCCAGCTCATCGACAACGGCCATCGCCCTCGGCACTTCGATCTGTATCGAGATGGTCTTTCTGTTTACCCCGTATCCGGCTATCTTTCCGTTTCCTTTCATGGTTTGAACCCCTCCGGAAGCTCGTCAGGCACAACGTCGTCCCTATTCAGGCATACATGCCTCAGCCTTCCAAAAATAATGACGTCCACTTCCACCTTGCCGTTCTCCAGACAGCGGACTATTCCCCGGAAGTCCTGGTATTCTCCCGAGAGGATGCGAACTATGGAACCGGTCTCCATACCGGGCTTGGGAACAACCGTCTCGCTCAGGCCCAAAAACCTGCCCACTTCCTCGTCTTCTATCGGGGATATATTCCGGATGTAGCCGGAGATCGAATCGAGGTAACGAAGTTGTCCACATCTCGGATCGTAGGTCACGATGTACTCGCCTATGAGGGCTTTCTTCGCCGCCGCTCCATGGAGGCCAAAAACCTCGATCACCCGCTTTTCTTTGCCCTTCAGCACGTGCAGAAGATAAGGCATCTGTTCCCTCCCGAGACGTCGTATGATACCCGTACATGGATATTACTTCCACGGGCGATATTTTCCTTGGACAGAAGCCGAAGATGTGGATGACTCTTATGATGAAGGGGTGTACAATCTGGGCGGCGCAGAATATGTCAAATGCGGCATCACGGCCCCCGAGGCTTTCCCTGTGGATTTTTTTCGTTGCCCCGGGTTAAGTTCATTCATCGGACTGCTATGGGATGTTTCGCGGCAGTGGCCGAGTTTCCGCGAGAGAAAGTGTTAGTATTTTTGATTTGGCGCTATCGCCGCTTGCACCTGCCTATACGTAACAAAATTTCTTGACCCTCGGATGCGCCCGGGTTCATCATCTATCCTGCTTTCTCTAAAAAGAAAAGGAGGAAGACATGACCCAGACGACACCGCAATCTCACCAAGCAGGCAGTAGCAACGAAGCCGTACGCGAACGAACCCCGCTGGACCATGTCCTTGAGCGGCTCCGTCCTCTGGACCTTCCCGCCAAGGAGCATTTCGAGAACTACCTGCGCCACAAATGGCGGGCCAATCACAAGCCGAAGACACTCGAAGGCTCCTTTACCTCGATCATGTTCTTTCTCCAGTTTTATGGGGCGTCAGGCAAGAGCGACATTGCGCAGCTCCAACGCTCCGACCTCGAAGCCTTCATCGAGCGCGAGCAGGGCCGGGGCATGTACGTCACGACGGTGAAAACCAGGATGGCGTCCATCATCGCCTTCCTCCACTTCCTTATGGAGCAGGACGTTCTCTCCCCGTCCATCTTGAAGAAGACGATCAGACTAAAGCTCCCCGACAAGCTTCCCCGGGCGATGAATCCCAAGGACGTGAAGAAGCTCATTGAAGTGATAGACGATGCCCGGGACCGTGCATTGATCGTTCTTCTCTTGAGGACAGGCATGCGGATCGGCGAGGCGCTCAACCTTACGATGAACGATATCGATCTCAATGAGAAGAAGGTCCATCTCATGGAAGGAGAAAAGAACAATATGGGCAGGGTGGTCTATCTCTCCCACGACGCCCTCTTCGCCCTGAAGCGCTGGCTTGCCATAAGGAACAAGGAAGAAAAGTACCTCTTTTGCGGACACCGTCATGTCCCCATTTGCTATAGCACCGCGAGAAGCCGCTTCGTTCGCTACATCAAAAAGGCGCGGTTGGAGCATAAGGGCTACACGGTCCATTGCCTCCGTCATACCTTCGCAAGCGAGCTTCTCAACGCCGGCATGCGCCTTGAGGTTCTCCAGCAGCTTTTGGGCCACCAGGACATCGAGGTCACCCGCCGCTATGCGAGACTCACGGACAAAACGAGGGAAGAAGAATACTTCCGCGCCATGGCGATCATCGAAAAAGGAGGGATCGATGGAGATTACTGAGAGATACCGAAGGTCCCTAAAACGAAAGAACTGCTCGCCCTACACGGTCAAGAACTACATGAACCGAATAGAGCATTTTACCCTCTGGCTCCGCGTTCCTCTCGAAAAGACGACTCGGCGCGAGATAGGGGCGTACGTAGATCATCTTTTGCGAAAGCGGCATGCGCCGAAGACAATCATCTGCCACCTGCAGACTCTGCACCTCTTCTTCGAGTACCTCATCGACGAGGAGGGAGCGGCCATGGACAACCCGGTTCGAAAGATATCCATCCGCCTGCCGAAGCCATTGCCCCGGCACCTCAAGGACGACCAGGCAGACAAGCTCTTTGCCGTAGTCCTGGACCCGAGGGACAGGGCCATGTTTATGCTGATGCTCCGCTGCGGCCTCCGGGTCGAAGAGGTTGCCCATCTCACTGTGGATGCGGTAGATTACCGGAAAAGGCAGGTGTTCGTGCTCAATGGAAAAGGCGCCAAAGACAGGGTTGTCTATTTAAGCGGCGACGCCGCTTCAGCCCTGGACGCCTATCTGCAAAAACGATCATCGAAGGCGAAAAGGCTGTTCCTCGTGCAGAAGGGGCCGCTTACGGACACGCCAATATCGGTACGCGGCATCCAGAAGAGGATCGAATACTACGGCAGAAAGACCGGGCTCAAAGTGTCGTGTCATAGGTTGAGGCACACCTTCGCCACGCAGCTCTTAAACGCCGACGCCGACCTTGCCACTATCCAGGACCTCCTAGGACATGAGCACATCACCACAACCCAGCGGTACTGCCGGGTGGCGAACCTCAAGGTCCAACGCGGCTATTACAAGGCCATGGACCTAGTTATGCAAAGAACTCAAGGAACCTACGACGCGGGGAAGAGCCGTCTCCGCGAAAATGGAGAAAGGAGTCATGGATGGCGGGTGGTAGAAAGAGCGAAGAGGAACTGAACGACCTGGTCGATGAAATCACCGTCGACGCCTATAACGACGACGAGCAGCTCTGGGCCTTCCGGCAGGTCATTGAAGACGAAGTCGATCTGCCGGCGGATGCTTTTGTTCTCGGAGAGCCGGTGGCGGTGATAGAGATAGACTACGACGGGAACGAGAGGCGGGGGCTAACGGCGAGGTGCCGTCGCGAGAACGGGGCCGAACATACTATCGGCGCAAGCGATCTCGTCTTCCCGGAGGGCTCGAAAGGGGCCGACTACATGGCCGCCTACCGCACATGGCTCGGCGTCGAGGCCTACCCGCAAGTCTCATTGAGCAAAAAGTCGAAGTCCGCAGAGGATGAGATTGACATGGGCAAGGACGTCGAGCTCATCGTCCTTGCCCTCAAGGGAAACGCCGTCTCCTGCCGCATCCTCGGGAAGGAGCACGTTCTTACCCTCCGGCCCTCGGGCACCTGGGAGACAATGCCGGGGGAGATCGTCAAGGTGTTGCCCAAGAGGAAATGGCGTTACGGAGGCCGTCCCCACCTTGCCGGCGAGATCAAGGCCTCTCGCACGGACATAGCCGTCCTGGGCCTAACGCCTCTGAAACTGCATGAAATGGGAATGTGGAATCCCAAGGAGCACTATTGGGGAGAACCCGATGAGCCGATAGAGCCATGGGCAAAGCCGATCATCAAGCGGGGTCCAAGACCCGAATACGAGATGGAGCAGGTGCTTCCCGGCGAGGACCCGGATAATCCCGATACCGACCCCATCCTCGAAGCCGCCGATATGAAAGAGACAGGCAACCCCAGGAAAGCGCGCCGGATGCTTATGGACGTCCTTGCCGCCGATCTCCGCTGTCTCGACGCCCACGCCCACCTGGGAAACTTCGCCTTCCCTCGCGATCCCGATACAGCAGTGCGTCACTACGACATAGGGGTCAAGATCGGCGAGCTCTCCCTCGGCAGGGACTTCGCCGGTCTCCTTCCCTGGGGGTGCACAGACAACCGTCCGTTCCTCCGCTGCCTTCACGGCTACGGCCTCTGCCTGTGGCGCTTCGGCCGGATGAGGGATGCAGACAAAGTGTTTACCCGCATGCTCTGGCTCAATCCTACCGACAACCAGGGCGCCCGTTTTAACCTGTACGACGTGAAAGAGGGAAAGGCATGGCATGAACAGAAGTAGACTTCATATGTGCAAATGTGGAAAGCCGTTCCGCCTTCCCACATTTGCACATTACGGCGGCGGCGGAAGAGTGAGATGACCCTAAAAAAGACAATGAATTGTATTGACAGAAATAGGCAAGAAAAGGGATAATGGAAAATGATTTGTAACTATCAAATATCACAAGAGAAAGCAGGATATGTTACGTATAGCACCTGCTAATGGCGCGTTTCGACTTTTCGAGATTCTCAACGAATACCAGGAGTAGGGTGGCAAATGGGCGAAGGACGCCACGTCATGAGCCGGTCCTCGCAAGGATTACGGCAAATGTGAGATGTTCTGCCTCGTTTACAGGTGATATGCGAAATAAGAACGTGGCGTCGCCTGTGCTGATGGGCAGACGACGATCACGAGCGAAAAGGGCCTCCAATCTGCTGGCTAATGTAAGATGAGTGCTATTTTGAGGTCCGACCGGATTGAAAAGGCGATATAATACACCTTGGTGTTGGCATGCACTATCTCTTTATTGACGAGACATACCGCGATAGCGTCGATGGCAAGGCCATCATAATCGGCTGTTGGGCCGTTGAGCAAGGGTTATTGAGCGACCGAGTGAGAGATCTTGAAGAGCTCCGGCAGCCGGGAAAGGCTCCCATTATTGAACGGGTTTACGCAGCGATAGAGAGTCTATGTGGGTTGGGCCTGGTGGGCAGTGCGTGGCTGAACAGGGATTCATTTCGGTCGGGGGTAATAGACACGACCAAAGACATCGCGGAAATGAAGAGGCCTGACACGGTCTGGTCAATTTCCATAGCGTTTGCGATAGAGCACCTGTTCAAGGAATTTTATCTGATGGGCAAGCAGATTGGAACGGTGGACGTTTACTTCGACCCCCGCACCCTTAAGGCCGACCATGAGGCCGCACTGAAAGTAGCTCTCAGCGGAATTGTTCCACAGGTTGCCAGGGACAGCAGTGCTAGGAGCACCGGAAAGTCGCTCAAGAAGTTAAGAATTCGGTATATCAATCCAATCGAGAAGGCAAGGTCGGGCGATCGCTGGACAAAACTACAGCTCGGCACGTGGGTCTCACACAAGCTCTGTAAGAAAGCGGACTGGATCGTCAACAATGGAGGAGCTGCCCGAGTCAGGGTGCAGGACATGTCGGAGGTAGTGACGAGAACCCTTCAGCGGTTCGAGGGGAAATCCTTCTGCGATTGATTAAGGGATCACTCACGAGAGTAGTAGCTACCAATCGTCGGAATGGGTGAATGGACGGAACGGGGGGGACAAATAATGACACGGGCGGAACAATGGAGTCTCGAATACCGGCGAGACAGATATCTTGCTATGTTTTCAAATGAGATGGTAGTACAACGCGCAAGGGACATCCTGTGTAACTTGTTGACCGTCACTAACGAACTCAAGGTCGGTATCCTCGGCGGCGGCAACGACGACAGGGACGGAAAGCTTTCGTATTGGATGGAGCTGTGGACACACGCGCTCGAAGAGATGATGTCGCTCCGGCACTACCCTAGCGCTTTGTACAAAAAGGAAACTAACAAGGAAAAAGAGTTGATAGTACCGAACGCCAATTGGCCTGGAATAGAAAAAGCGGTCGATGTTTTCCGGAGTTTGTCCTATAGTGGCAAACCTTGCATCATCAGATATGGCGAGAAGGACCGGCTACAGCGAATGTTCGACAGAGGCGAGATGCGCATAAATCCCGCCTCGTCATACGACGATCCATCTCTTAACTACGCAGTCAAGGATAACGAGCTAGAAATGAAAATGTATGTTCGCTCACCGCTGTTCGAAAAAATTCCGGCCATGTTTGCTAAGGGCATGCAGGGGGAGCTTACCGTTTTCCGCGTTCTTGAAGAAATGCTCCAGGCTCCAAGCAACTACTATGCCTACTGCATGAGCATGGCACCGAACATAAGGCTCTTCGGTGACTTCAAAGCGACTGCTTGCATTATAGCAACGGATCCCGAACGGTTTGTCGAGAAGATAGTCAACGGGTGTACGGATATACTGAATGGCTGGGTATGCAGAAAGGGTCGAGTAAGGTATGTCGATCCGATTAGATCGGGTACGGACGGGATCGATGTGCTAACTTGCAAGCATTTTCGGTTTACTTATCAAGACGAGTATCGGTTGGCATGGGTACCGGCAACAGGAACCGTCGATGTCTTAGAACCGTTTGACATAGAATTAGGCGACCTGCATGACTGCTGCGAATTGCTGATACTGTGATGCTCCTTCATCGACGATGCTTGCAATCCTGCCCTGTTGGCACTCCCACGAGGGAATTTAGTCTTCTCTTAAGTTCTCGTCTGGCGAATATCGACATTCCGTAGCCGCCTCCTCGGGCGGATATTTCCGCTCCGCTCCATGGCGCTGACCGCAGACCACCGCAGCGGGGCCCTCAGCCGCCGGATGTCAGCCTCGGCAATGCGCCTCCTGGTGATTGAAAACCATGTCCACGATTTTCGCCATGTCGACCCCAAACCGCTCCCTGTTCTCCGACCAGCGGTCGATGAAGAACAACTCGTCCCAGCGTCTCTGCAGCTCATCGGCGCAGACGGAGCGCAGGGTGCGGTCCTTGTGCTCTTTGACGCCTGTGCTCTGCATATGCCAGCGGACGCGCTCCGTACGCCGGCGAAGTTCCTCCTGCCGGGCAAACACCACTAGGGATTCGGCCAGGCTTTCGAAAGCGAGGACCGCGAAGGGCTCCGGCTCGAAGGTCACGGGCTCCATCTCCCTGGAAGCGTCTTCAAGGATGGCGCTGACCCCCGGCGTGCCGCCCATGAGGCCCCTGTACAATTCCTTCGTCCCGGCGAGGAGGCTGCTCCCCGTCAGGCGGCCGTCGGGCCCCGCCAGGAAAACGGCCGGCGCATGGGGCCCTCCCGTGAACGTGTTTATCGCGGCAAATCCCGTGCAGGCCGCCACGAATATCATCAGGTTGCATCTGGTCGCCATGTTCAAGCGCTGCAGGGGCAGCGTCAGGTCGTCCCATGTGATAAAGCCGGAATGATCTTTGCCCTCGGGGCCTCCCAGGCCCAGCTTGTCGCCGTGAGCCTCGATGTGGAGCACCGGGATCATCCCTGACCGCAAGGACTCCGCAGCCGCCCGGTCGATCGCTGCCAGCACCTCCGCCTTGCTCCAGTAGGACGAATACGCCGACCAGCCCGGCCGCCGCTCATGGATCCATTCGTGAAGCAGTCTGCCGGTCTTTTCGTCGCGGACGAACAGCCACTCGACTATCCACACGTTCGTTGTCCGGAGACCCGCGACCCGGGGAGGCCCGGGCAGTTTCTCGATGAGATCGATTTCGGCTTTCGTCAAGAGGGTCTCTGTCATTTGTCAACCCGATGTTGTAATTTTGCTATCACCTAACGGATGTACTTTAAGAAGAATCGCTCCTGACGAGCCGGCTGCGGCTGCTGAGGAAAGGCATAGCAACCTGCACGGCCTGATACTGAGCCTGAACCCCCGACAAAATGTCACTCTAACGTTGCTCTCCTTTCGCCAACTACCAATGCGGTAGAGCCGCTTGTCCGAGCAGTTCCGATGTGATTCTATGTCTTTGTTGCGCTTTTCGAATTACGCCTATCGTTTCCCTAAAGTGTTCCCGAGTTGAAGCGTCGTGCATTTCCATTATTGCCTTCAGATGCGCCATTTCACGCCGGTATTCTTGGGGATCAGTCCCATCGTCCCCAAAATAAAGATACTCATACGAGCTGCCTTCGGGTGCAGGACATATTCTTCGCTGATCCTATCCCAAGAAGATCGCCGTAGAATGTGAATTGCATTCTCCCCTCCGGTTACTCAAGCGCGTCGCCATAGCTGATCAACCGCTTTTGTGAAACGTACGAGGTGCACGTGCTAAATCACGATTATCAACATCCAGTGCCTCGAGGTCAGCTCTGTATTTTCCCAAAAACCTTGTCGTTCAGCATTTCCTTGGCGTCCTTGTCGATATGCCCGAAAGCATGGGCTACCGCGTGCCACCTGATGCCTCGGATCCAGGCGCCCCATACACACGACATTTCAACGGCGGCCACCTTTATGATATTTCGAGGAGTCCACATTATTTGCTCGGGCTTGCTGGGAACGAACGTCCAAATTGGGCAGCCGCTGATCCCTTGGAGCTTTGGCGCAGGTACCTGTAAGCCCGTATTTGAGGTGAGTGCCGTATCATAGGATACAAAGATATAGTTCCTTGGATCAGCTTTCTGGTGTTCTTCAATGGCTCCACGGTACTCCTGTGTCTGAAATTTGAAAAAATCGCCAATAATGATTCTTTTGTCCAGCGTTCCAGGCTTTATCAGGGGCACCGCTCTGGAGTCAGGATAGCCAGCAACGAGAAACTCTGATGAAATTTCATTGTTTGCAGCTATGTTATCTAATGTGAGGAAATCGAAATTGTCTTTTAGTTTCTGCAGCATGGTTGAACCATCAAGGTTTATCAAAGCCGCGTCAAAGTAGTCCTTGTCCTTCACGGTGCTGGGAGAGACCACGTCGCAGCCGGCGAAGGGATGGATATCGTTTATCAAACCTGTCCCGACGGGCACGCCGGCCGAGTCAGGCGAGCCAAGCACCTCGTCGGCAACATGCGACGCGGTGACTACGACGTGATGGCCATTTAGACAGAAGAGCAGGCCTGTCCCCAGTATCCCGGCTTTTTCGCTTGTCTCGTAAAGTATCGGTATGGTACAGGACGAACAGAACGCCTCGAGCGTTATCCACTCATTCAACGGCATGGTTATCATAGTTACCTCCCTTGAAGAATCTGGGCCACCGCCCGAGAACACCCCGGACCATGACCACAAGCGCCCTTTCATGAAAGACCGTTTCCTCTATGCCACCAAACATCCTGACTTGCCCCTCTTCTCGCCATGCGGGCTGCCTGCTCATGGAGCTGGCAGTAAAGGCTAATCGCAACTCTGAACGATAAGAACGAAAGTCTTCTCCCCTCCTATCATAGCTTTTCGTCGATGTTTCTGAAACACTCCTGGAACCAGGCGCCCCACTTGCCGGACGGTTCAAGGAAAAGGACATCTTTCCGGTCCCACGCAGACTGCACCGCAACAACCCTGCCTATTTCCCCTGCCGACCAGATTGATGTCGAAGCGGGTTTCCGAAAGCGCCAGATAGGACCGCCGCTCATGCCTCCCGGGTCTGGTAGATCGAAGGTTTCCTTTGTTCTCCAGAAGACGGCGTCTTTCCATTCCAGTCGGTACCTGCCGTTCTTATCGAAGGAAATGCTTTCGCGAGGGCTCCAATACGTGACCGATGTAAGACCTTGCACGCTCCTTTTCTCCGAATAGAGAGACATGTCGGCAGGGTACCCTATAAGCAGAAGAAGGTCCCCGGCGGTTATCTCGTAGTCACCGATTGCGGGAATAGACTCTTGAGTGAGCGCAAGCCGTGTCAGAGGGGCCGCAAGCTGGTCCTTAACGGTCAGGAGAGCGACGTCGACGTCGCCCGGGAAAAGCATTATGCCTGAGACGAAATCTGGTATCGGGTTCGAACAGCCGAAAAATCCCAAACGGTATTGTTTGTAACGGGCATCCTCAGCGACGTGCTTGGCCGTCAGGATACAGCAGTGACCCCGTTCGGTCCGGATGATCGTGCCGCTTCCAACATCAAGTGCGGGGCGGCCTTCTTCGCCGGGAACAAGGAAGGCGCATGAATGCTGGACAAACTGGTTGATCGCATCCTGGGCTTGCCGTTCCCTGTCGCCCTCAGTGGTCACGCTTCACCCCGTCAGCAGGCTATTCCGAGAGAGGCAAGGGGGGCGACCGTAAATAAGTAAATAACCCAAGGTTATCGGAAAGAAAACCACGTTAGGTCACCTTCGGCCGTACCCTCTTCATCCCCGCTCCTTCCGCATCTGTTATTCATTACCATCTATATCCGAGTACCGCAAGAACAACATTTCACCGCTCTCTTCCAGGAAGGAGCTCAGCCCCTTCCTCCACTGACCAGCCTTCACGATTACGCCTCAAACGCTGGACTTTCCGCATGTTTCACGCACCGGCACCAGATTAGGTTCCGTCGTATACCAGACAACGTCTGAGCCGTCATTCGGCCTGAGAACGCTGTCTTCCCCTCTCGAATGCTCGATCCCGGTCATAAAGCCTCCAGTACCATTTCCATCACCTTCGCGGGGTTGACGTCTTTCTTCCGCAACATCCGAATCAGTTCCATGTCCATGGATGAGCAGGGACAGGGCGGCAAGGCCGGCTCGATTACCTCGAAGACGCGCTCTACGTCCTTCTTCTCGATGGTCCACTTAGCTATTTTCATGGCAAGCCTGGTACTGCGGAAATCGACGCGGAGCTGTCCGAAGACGATCCAGTTGTTGCGCTCCATGCCTATTTTTCCTGCCGTCTCCTCCAGTCGACTTGCCTCCAGGAGAGGGCCGTGCGGCTTCCGTTTGAGCAGGAAGACATTGCCTTCGTTATCCCTCGCGGCGATCGCAAGCACGTGGTTTTCCGAAGATCGCGCATTCGTCCGGCTCCTGAAGCGCCCCCAGAGGAAAACCAATTCTAGCCTCCTGCAGTGCTCCGCCAGGAAGTAAATCATGGCATAGTCTATCCCCGCGCCGGCGTCCGGGAGTTCCATCTTGATGAGCTTATCCGAACTGAAAGGACATGAACTGAGCCCATGCAGGAAAGCCGGGCTGAAGTTGAGGCTCAATGCCATTTTATAGAAAGTTTGGGGAGAAACAGAGGCAGTTCCCCGCTCAAACCGATTGATGCACTCGCGCGCAGTTCCGGCCGCGGTGGCGATCGCTGCCTGCGTCATGCCCTGCGCTGTCCGGGCGAGTCTGCAGAGTCGACTATCCTCGCGGTACATTGTCATCTTTGTCCCTCCTTGGGGAATGAGGATAAGGAGTCTTGGTTGATGCACTTATCTCCTAGACTGGCGGTCAGTCTGGCAAAGCCGAGGAGAACTATGAAGCTCAAACGACGTCTTGAGGCTCTTACTTGACGGGCTGCCTGGGTGGGGGCATTCAAAGGACACGCGACCTCCTTCAGGGGATTTACCGAAATATTACTTCGGCGGCGAAAACGCCGGGCTGGCGGCCGTCGCCGCGCGTGTGGAAGACGCTCTCCGGAATGTCAGCGGCCCTTCGAAGCGGTCCTCATTGTTCCTCTCCAAGGCAGCCGGCAGAGTAATATATCAATATCCCCTCTCGCCAGGGCCTCTCAAACATTTGCGGAACAGGGTGGTTGGGAGTCTAACGTCGAGGGGACGCGTTGGCAAAAAACGTTTCAGCGGTCCTGACTCCCGAAAAAGTTGACAAGGAAACCGATGAGAGAGACAATATTACCATAGACATGAAGAGCCCGGCGAACGAGTACGAATTTCAGAAACTGAACGCAGACTTTGACAGGAAGCTCGACCACCTCAGCGGTGCCTACAAGCGCAAAGCGGACGAAATCTTCCGGGCGGATCAACACGGCTTAAACATGGAGAAGCGAAGGAACCGCCTCTGGATGTGGTTCGACCGGAAAACGAAGTTCCGCATCTTCCCAAAGATATTGCTCGCCGTGGTGGCACTTACCGTTGCCGCCATCATCTACCAGATAGGATTTGGATATGATGAAGGGATGGCGATGCTTCTGTCTTTCGCGCTGGTCGCAGAAGTTTGTTCTTGTATCGCAATTTTCTCCTCTCGGCAGAAAGGCGACGAGAATCCGTTCCAAATGTCTATTGATCTCGTGACGAATCCTGCCTGGAAGGACCTTGAATGCAACGTCTATAACAGGAAGGATGATTCCTACGCGGCGCAAAAGGCCAGAACCGATAGGGCTCTACATCGCTAGGCCGACCACGGCCGCCGCTTCAACTCCTCTCGCTTTCCGTAAATGTTTGTATGCGCCGCGTGCCTCCACAATTTCGTCCTTAGGGAGTTCTACTGAGAACTCCGCCTCCCACATATATAGCAACGGATCGGCCAGGTAGAGGGTAACTGCCCGGTGCTCGGCCAGGAAGTCCATCATGAATTCGGGCACCGGCAGCACGATATCTTTGATGTGTACCTCCAGGCCGTACTCCGCAATGGATATAGATATATCCTTCTCCGACAAGGCATTGAAGTAGTCTTTTCCATAATCCGGAGGCACGACTATGATCACCCCGTTTTCAGCCCGTAGACAGTTGCTTATGAACATGCATTTCCTCCCGTGTCGGCTATTCAGGTGGCCTTAGCGTTATTCGGGGCGAGGAAGGCATGGCGGGTGGAACGGACCCGGGATTCGCGCTTTTCCGAAGGCGTTCATAATAGATTCTCCACTCGTCACGCTCCGCGTTCGTGGGAGCACCGCTCGCCCCTGTCGGCAACTGGCCCGCGCCTTTCCGCCTGCCTTTTATGCCTCCGTACAGCGACAAGCCCTGACTCGCCTTCTGCGTGCCATAATCAAAACCGGCCGCCGTAATAAGAGCCATCCTTTCGGTGTTCGTTACGCCGGTCAGATCCCGGCTGTTAAAAAATGCCGACCCCACGCTCACCTCTGCTTCGACCCGCTTATCGATCTTGTAGCTGTGGTTCTCCGCGACACTCTGTCCCTTTACCGCATCCTCGTTAAGCACCGCGCCGCCCTGGCTTTGTATGGATGTGGCGAACCCGTTCTTGTTGATCTCCGCAGTCGAAAGGGTGTTCGAATTGAGTACGGCTAGGTTTTTCCCGTCAGAGGAGTATCTGTACGTCGACACGCCCCACTGGGTGGTGGTTTCCGGTTTGCCGTCAGGCCCCAGTATAGGCTTCCCGTCCTTTCCCGTCTTGTCTGTGGGGACCTGGTATTTCTCGACAACTTCTCCTTCCTTGCCCCCCGAGAAGACCGTGTATACCGGCGTGCCGCTTACGAACTTGGCTGCCCCCTGATATTCCCTGCCGTCGGCGCCGACAACCGCGCCGTCAAAGGTGGTCACACCATTCCCTAGTTGGACGGCGTGGCCGACATAGCTCATGCCGTCCTCGGCCTTATACCGGAAATTATCCGTTTCCGTGCGATTCATGTACGCGCCCTGATAACCTTTCATCACCTGGGTGATGTCATCCACCTGCCTGCTCGCGCCCCTGACGGCGAAGGCGGACACCAGGTTGCCCTGGTCGTCGAAATTCATCCTGATCCTGTCGCCAGTTTTGAAGCGCGTGGAATACCCCATGTCCTTCATGCGCTGATTCAGCACGCTCACAGCTCCCTGGTTGCTCAACGTAAGAGAATCCTCCCCGTGGTGCATCTTATGGTAATCGTACATGGCCTTGAAGTCGTTGTCATCCTTAGCGAGCCCCAGGCCCTGAGCGAACTTCGAGATTACTGCGAACTTGGCCGCCTCGTTGAGGTTCTCGTTGGTTCTCGTCCTGATCTGCCCCTCTTCGCCGGTAATCCCTCTCGCCTTATCGTACGACGCCGCGTTGACGTAATTCTGACTCGCCATTATCTCCCCGAGCTCCCCAGCCGCCTGGTGAGGACTGATGCCGCCACGGGCCCGGGCGTATTTCATGACCGTATCGGCGTTGGCCACTACGTCCTTCGTAGCGAGCGTCAGGGCGAGGTCCTCCGGCTTCATCCCCCTTGCTGCAGCCGTGTCATTGAAGGCCTGTTGCGGCGCCGTCCGCGTGTTCGCGAGAGACTGAGCATTGTTCCCGAACATAGTCTGCAGGTTCAACGCCTCGCCGAGCTGTGCGCCTGCACCGAAGGTGTTCGCCGAATACGCCGCAGGCAGGCCCATGTTCTCCGCCGCCGCGCCTCCCGCGCCGAATCGCACGGCCTTGCCCGTGTTCATTTGGCGGTATATGCCGGATCCGCCGCCAACCCCGAAGGTGTCGACCAGTTCCATGCCCGATTCCGTGGCCCCGAACTTCTGCGCCATGCCCGCGTTAACCCTGTCCGAGTACCTGTACTTGGCCGCGTTCGCGATCGTCACCGGCGCCGTCTCAGTCGAGGAAAGCTGCCGCGCCAGCCCTTCAGGGGTCCCCATGGTCATGCCCGCAGAGCTTCCCGCGTGCTGGGCTATGCCGGTCGAAGAGGCTGCCATCTGCCCCAATACGGACCCACCCGCGCCCACAAATGCGGCGGAGACCGCGCCGGCAAGCATCATTCCTCCCCACCGCATGCCGCCCATCACTGCGAGCACCTGCGCAGGTCCCGTCGAGAAGAAGTTGAGACTGAGCATGCCGAGCTGGCCTTGCGTGATGATCCCGGAAAGCGTGGTCATCGCGTATTCCATCGCCATGGAGTGGATGATGGCGTCGATGACGCCCCACGCGGTGATATAGACGAAGAGTCCGCATATGAGATAGAGCGCCTTCTTTGCCAGAGGCGTGGGGAGGAAGATCACGAGAAAGGGGATGAGGGTGATGGCTACGGCAGTCATCACCGCCTTGAAGACGGGGAGCCATTCGTTCGCCGCCATGCCCGCGCCTACTAAGGACGAGCCCGTGTTCCTGCTCGCGAGGACGGTCATGGCGAGGCTCGGGCTCGCGTCGAGGAGTACGTCGTTCATGGTCTGCCCGATGAGCATTTGCTTGAAGACGTCGGAGGTGGCATACGACGTTCCCCCGGCGAGCGTGTTGACTACCCCCGCGAGGGTATCCGTACATTGCGCCAGCTCCTGGGCGTTCGACGCGTCGTAGCCGGCGTTCGCGCAGGCGGCTTTCACGGCATTGGTGAACGTGGCGGCGTTCGTGAGCTTCGAGAGCAGCACATTCCACGCGTCTTTGCAAGAGGCGGTCGTGTCCCCCGGGTATTCCACGGTGTAGACGGCCGGGCTGGCCGCGAGGGCAAACTGCGTCGTGAAATCCGTGCTCGTCGCGAGCCCGTTGACGGTAAGCGTGGTCCCCGGCCTCTGGAGCTCGAAGAGGACACAGTCATTGGTGTACTGCTTGAGGGACGCCGCGATGTCGGCGTCCATGGGGATCCCCCCGGCCTGGGCCATGTCGTACATGAGGTTGAACGCCCGGCCACCCGCCATGTTCTGATACGACATGGGGTCGGTCGAGGTGGTATAGATGGTGTTGACCACGAACCGCTCGATCTCGTTCATCGCGCCCGCGATGAAGACGATCCCGTCCGGTATGCCTCCCACCGCCTGGTTCCTGTTGGCGACCGGATCATAGATATAAAGGGTGCCCTGGGGAACGATCATGGCGGCATAGACCAGGTACCCGGCCATAAGGGGGACTCCCCACGACAGCGTGGAGAACCTCCCACCTACCGCCCTCATGACGAGAGCGATGCCGCCAAACAGGATGCCTACCACCATGGCGACGAATACAGCCGCCCCGAACCCGCTGTCTGAGAAGATCAGCGCCATCTTGGAAAACGCCCCGACTATCTGCTCGAAGCCGCCGTAGGTGTAATATTCCATATCCAGAGCGAAGACCGCCTTGGAGGCCAGAAGCGTTGTGAGGAAGCAAAGGACGGCAAGGAGTCTCTTCATAGCCTACATCTTCGACATCACGCGGTTCACGAAGCTCTTCGAATACGTCTTGGCGAGCTTGTCCCTGGATAGGGTCATGAAGTCGGCGTAGCGCTGGCTCACCGCGAAAAGGGCCTCGTGTTCCTTGAGATACTTCTGGTAGTCTTCCTGAAGGATGGAGACCGACTGCCTTATGCGGGCGTCCAGGTCCTTGAGGTGCTCGACATCGAGCGAGATGGACGATATCTGGCAATTGGGCGTCGGGCTATTGGCCTGTTTCTTGAGGGCCATCTGGGCGAGACGGATGTTGTACATCGCCTGGGTGTAGAGGTCCTTGACCAGGGCGAAGGCGTAGGCTCTCGCGGCGAAGTCGGCGAGCTCGAGCTGGACCTCCGGCCCCTGCTTCGTGGCGACCGCGTAGACGAGATTGTGATAGACGAGGGGGACCGTGTTAATGAGGGTCTGGTCGTCGCTGCTGAGGGTTCCCTGGGTGAGGAGATTGTTGTAGACGCTCGCGACCCGGTTCTGGGCCCACTGGACCAGGTTGGCATTTGTGTCGGTGATGGGAACGCACGTGGCGTCGGGAGAAGTGAGGGGTCTTACGTAGGCGCTGCCGTCGAGGAAACTGTCGAGCCCATATGCGCTGTTCTGTGGGCAGGGACTCACTGGCGTCATCATGAAGGTGTTGGTCCCCGAAGAATCGACAATGGGGTCGTACTGGATGTCTCCGATGAAGCCCCTCACGAGCTCCACATGGCTCGCGGGTATCCCCCTTTCAGCCGCTACGGCGGAGAAGACGCTCTGCCCCTGCGTCATGAAGAGGTTGGTTATCACCGAGGGGCAGCCGCTGTACATGGGCGTCTCGTTCGATATCGTGGGCTGGCCACCGTTCGACTTTACCGCCTGTTGAATGTCGTTGTAGATGTCGGTCAGGCCCGTCTCAAGGGAGAAGTCCTGTTGCGCCTCGGCCTTGATCTTCGGGTTGTCCGTGAAGGGCGACACGAGCTTCGCGGAAAGGACCTTTGCGTCGTGACAGTCGTTCATCTGGAGACCGTTGAGCTCGTTCGCGAGGGCCTCTAAGGATTTCATGATGTTCGAGCACTGCTGGCAGAGCGTGCTCAGGGCGAGGTCGAAAGCCATAGCGGGCGCGGCCTGGAGGATTTTCTGGAACTTCTGCACGAGGTAGTTCACATTGAGGAACGAAAAACCCCCCATGAAAAGGTCGATGCCTCCGCATCCCACCTTGAACCGTGGCGCCTGTACCGAGAACAGATGGTCGTTGCTCATTCCCCATCTTGCAGAGATCGACCCTCCCGTCGCGTACCCGCGCTTTTCTCCTTCGAAGTACCCGGGGCTCGTCTCCGTCTTCTGGCTGAGCCAGTCGTCGATGAAGCCCGCCCTGGCGGTCGCGTCGAAGAGGACGATCATGATCAATGCCGCCACTATCTTCCGTTTCATTTCGTGCCTCCTTTCCCCTTCATGGCGGGGACCGTCACGTCGAACGCCCCTCCCTTCTGGAAGTCGTAAATGCTATACTCCAGCGGCGTGATCTCGCCCGCGAGAAGCCTTATCCCCCGGTAGATCTTGTCCTCCATCTCGGATAACGAAATGACACCAGCCGAGACAGGGATGGCCTCCTTGCTGTTCCGATAGACGAGAAGGATGCTCGGAACGATGGTCACCCCAAACATATCGGCGAGGGTTCGCTGCTGAGCGTAATCGATCCGCTTGATCTCCCAGCTGTATTCGCTTTCGAAGAACCGCATGATCTTCTCCTGCTCCTCGCAGTACTCGCACGTGGGCGAGTAGAAGAAGAGCAGGCCGTAATCCCCCTTAGCACGGATAATTCTCTCTTTCACTTCCCCTTCTCGGGAACGGACAAGGGCGTTCTGGCCAGGGACGACGGTTGGGTAGTCCTTCGACAGCGATAGCTCGGGGTCCTTCTGCATCACGTATTCGGCGACGTTCGTGAAGGCCAGGGCCTTTCTCCTCGCGATGTCCTGGACGTAGTAATATTCCTCGACATTCTCGGGTGTGGGCCTCCAGACCGCCTTCTTCTGGAAGTCCGTGAGAAGCGCCTGGAAGTCGTCGGGGTGCATGTCCCAGAGCTGATTTACCGTGTAGTCCTTCAAGGAAGGGACGCGGTGCTTCTGCTCCGGCTCTTCCTTCGGGCTCGAAGGCGCCTTCTGCTGCTCGTACCAGAACCAGCCCCTCTTGTAGTCCTGGTAGTAAGGGATTGACTTCTCTTCGGGAACAAGAGCTTCCGTCGCAAACGCAGCCGTTCTAATCACGAGGAGGCTACAGAAGAGGATGGGCAATGCCTTCAACGTTTCTCCTTTCTATGAAACCGAGGTACCTCGAATCGAAGCTGTCTGGATTGTTCCCCGTGACAAAGACCATTCCTTCGGGTACGGGACCCGAATAAACGAAAGCATCGACGAACTCCCCTTTGAGGGAATACTGCTTCGCCATTCCAAGAAATTCGCCGTTGCAGTAATACTCACTGGCCTTCGTCTCCAGCTTATCGCCTGAGATGCACGATACCTTTTTGAGGAGCCTCGACGGCTTTCCGTTCTTTATGTAGTGGGACCGGACGGTGAACATGATGTAGTCGTCCTTCCTGATCTCATCGGGAGCGAACTTCTTCGTGACGACGAATATGCGGTGATCGAGAGAGGGGCTTATGGCCACAACGATCCTCCCGGGAAGGAGCAGGCCGAAGACTAGGGCCGAGATGGCCGCGAGCCAGACGGATCGCTTCTTTCGGTCCGTGAAGAGGTCAGTAAGACACTTTTTCAAGATTTTTAGACGCAATGACGTCCTCCAGTATGAGAACCCTGTTTTTCGGCTGACTCTTCAGCGCCGCCAGGTACCGGTCGAGGTTGGCCTTGAAGTCGTCCATGGTGATCTTTTTCGCGAGGACCAAGTCCCTCTGCTCCTGAAGAAACCCGCTCACGTCCACGGCCACCACTTTCTGCGCCACCCAGCGGTCGTAAGCGGCAACCGTCGCCACGGAGCTCATCATGCTCACGACGATGACGAGAACCGCCGCGTAGGTCTTCGTGATTCCCGGCCGCGTCTTGGCGGGGGGCTCGCGCTTCCCCTCTATTAATGTCGCTTCCGCACCTTCCACGCATACCTCCCCGGTCCTGCCGCGCGCTCACGCGGCAGGACCTAGTGTTGATAGAAGCCCTTCCTCAAGCCCGCGAGCAGCGCGCTGACCCCGGCGCTGTGGGTCTCTTTTTCGAAGGCCTCGAGGACGTACTCGAAACTGACGTCCCCATAAACCGCATGAAACGCGCGTATGTTGATATTACTTTTGAGGCCTTCGCTTTTTTCCGGGTCCTTCAGGCCGCTCACCGTCGCGTGGACAAACGCGGGGACATGGGTGATATGGTAGCGCTCGAAAAGCATGGGATCGATAATCACCGCGGTGTTGTAAGTACGGCAGGTGCCTCTCAAGGGGTCGCATTTCGGGTCTTCGAGAAGCAGGTCCCTGACGAAACGCAAGGTCGGCTTTATGTATTTTGCCCCGCCGATGAACCCCCGCATGACGAACCTTACGTTGCGGTCACCCAAGGCACTTGCCGCGCTCGTATAGCGGCGAAGGGTCTCTGTGGGTATCGACGAGGAGAGAAAGATGTAGATCCGCTCGTTGGCCCCGAGCCCTCCCGTGGCGCTGTCCTTTTTGCTGTCCTTGTAATATGAACCCTCGCGCCCGAAGACCTCCTTTTGAATGCGCTCCCTCTCCAGGGCGATCTTCCTCTGGAATTCCTCGGACCGATAGATGCGATACGCTTCTTCCGCTTTTTGCCTCCCGAGGGCTTCATAATCGTTTGGGGGAAGCACCATGCCGGCCGCGTCCTTCTTCGCCTTCTCCAGCAGGGCGGAGATCTCGTCCGTGGACAGGTCTCCTGCGAAGGCGGAGAGGGATGCCAATGCCAGGACCGCAACTACAACGAATACCCTAAGCAGCATAGTTTCTTCCTCGTGAGCACCCAGTCGAAATTATCTGCGGCGTTGCCGCCTGCCGAGTAGGGTGGGTTCTTGCCGGCCGCCCATATGAGTCCGCTCCGTCCTATGGGCTGGCAGGTGTAGTCCCTGACGGGCTTCATGATCTGGAGACGGTAGTGGCTTTTCGTCCAGATAGGCCACATGGTGGGACCGCAAACATTGGTGGCTGTGTCGGTGAGCGTGTACTCCCGGACGAGCTTGTAGATCAACCTGCCCGCCAGGGCCGCGTTGTCCTCCACGATGTTGTCGTTGCCTTTGTGACCCGTGAGGGGATAAGCCGACCCCCACGACCCCATGCACCAGAAGAGGACATCGAGGGGCAAGCCCGCGTTTGCGGCGACGCTGTCTGCAATGCAGGAGAACTGGAGCACCGGGTTGCCGAAGAGCAAGGCCTCGGGGTTGAGAAGGAACGCAAGGAGGTCGTCGTTCCAGAGCGGGTCGACCTCGGTGATATACCCGACGTCGAAACCGGTGTTCTCGAGACACGGCAGATCGAGGAACAGATCCAGGAGGGACCATACGTTGAGCATGTAGTAATGGGCCTGTGCGAAACTGCTCTTGGAAGCCTTCGCGGTTCTCTGGGAGTCGCCCGCGAGAAACCCGTTGCCTCCCAGATCAGCACCGATCAGGTTGAAGCACCAGGGATCCTTCACCGTCTCGATGATCCTCGCGGGCTCCCAGAACGACGCGCTGAGCCCTATTGTCGTCCCGCAGATGCAGATGGGACTCGAGATATCGTCGCCCGGGGAATCGATATCGGAGCCGAAGATGGTGATCCCGCCTATGGTGACGGGGAATATGCAGTCCCAGCAGATGTCCGTAATCGGGTTGAAGAACTCCGCCGAGCACGTCGCCCGCCCGGTTGCAGGACAGGCGAGGATAAAAGCTATGGCCGCAGTAACCAGGAACGCAGGAAGTTTGGCGCGCAAAACGTGCCTCCTCTTGAAAGAATACAGCCTGAAGAGATATTACTTTGAGCGTCTTTAGGGTGGCCAAGGAGCGATGGAACAGAAAGCGCGGTTACAACGACAAACAATTCTTCTTTATCATTCACGACCTTCAATAGAATATTCCTGCCCTTATATTGACGGCCATCCTATTCTTGACAATTATAGTAGGAAACAAATAGAATCATGCAAAGACGACTAGAGGCTGTGTCATTAACAGTAAAGTCTTTGTCGGCGGGCCGTCTCGTTGGGCAAAGACACCGGCAGGGTCGATTGTGCTTCCATCAACCTTGACCGTTTACTATTCAGGTGACGCAACGGGAGGAGAGAACTATGATCGATACCTTGGGACAATTGAAAGCGAGGGCCCTTGGAACACAGGATATAGGATTGGGAGATGCTCTTACGCTTCATGAAATAGGTACGAAAACTCCTTTCGCACTCATGGCGGCGGCCTCGGAAATAAGGGAGTTCTTCAAGGGAAAGCGGATAAACCTGTGCGGGATAATCAATGCAAAGTCCGGCAGGTGCCCCGAGGATTGCAGGTTCTGCGCCCAGTCGGCCCGTTATGAGACGGACGCGCCTGTCTATGATCTGGTCTCGACAACAGAGATCGTGGACGCGGCCAGGCAGATGAAGCAATGCGGCGCCCACATGTTCGGCATCATCACGAGCGGTACGCGGATCGATAGTGAGGAAGAGTGGGAAGTGATATACAAGGCAGTCAGGGGAATCAGGGCAGCGGGAGTGAGGCCTTGCGCCTCCCTCGGCATGCTCGACAGGCAAAGGGCAATCGCATTAAAGGAGGCCGGTCTCTACCGCTACCATCACAACCTGGAAACGGCGAGGAGCTTCTTCGACAATATCTGCACGACCCACGACTACGAGGAGGACATCGATACGATACACTCGGCCAGGGAGGCGGGGCTCAAGACATGCTGCGGTGGCATTATCGGCATGGGCGAATCGATGGAGCAGAGGATCGAGTTCGCCCTGACGTTAAAGGAATTAGACGTTGATTCCGTACCCTTCAATATCCTCAACCCCCGCCCCGGTACACCCCTGGCAGGTACCCCGTCCGTTCATCCCCTCGAATTGCTCATTACTATCTCGATCTTCAGGTTCATACTCCCAGACAAGGATATAAAGCTCTGAGGCGGGAAGGAAGCGAACCTGCGGCAGCTCCTGCCGCTCGGGATCGTGGCCGGCTGCAACTCCTTGATGACCGGAAATTACCTTACGACGGCCGGACGGGATTCAAACCTCGACATCGAGATGATCAAGGACCTGGGGTTGGAGCCCCTTATGGCGGAGGATAGTGACTGAACTGGAGCAAACGCCTATCGAGGATGGATCTCCCGGGATTAATCAGCCTTTCGTCACGAGAAACACGCCCACATGGGCAAAGGCATTAGGGAACGTTCTTATTCTCTTCTTCGCGTTGAAATAAAAGGCCTTCTCTATCCGTATGTAACGCTTACGGCAGTAATCGATGAAATCGAGAATGCTCAGGAAGTGGAGGTTGGGTGTGTCGTGCCATTCGTAGGGCAGTGACGGGGTAACGGGCACCCTTCCCCTGATGCCCAGTTGAAAGCGTGTGGCCAGCGTTGCAAAATTCGGAAAGCCTACGATCACCTTCGTAGCCACCCGCAGTGCCTCTTTCAGGACCTCGTCCGGCCTCTTCACCTGTTGGAACGTTTGATTCAGGATAACAAAATCGAAGGACCGGTCCGCGTATTCCGAAAGGCCCCTATCGATGTCGTCGTG
>Ga0326728_10007495_pt1 | contig 27946 bp, 15 predicted proteins | sample MB3enrmetagenome_FD_207602 | JGI IMG/M metagenome (GOLD analysis project Ga0326728, IMG submission 207602) | Lab enriched peat soil microbial communities from McLean, Ithaca, NY, United States - MB31MN | ecosystem: Environmental > Terrestrial > Soil > Wetlands > Peat | place: USA: New York...
TTGATGGAAGACCTCTTCCAGGGCGGCGGTGGCCTGCTCGGAGCTGTAGCCGGGCGCGGCGCTCCCTATGATTTGCGCTGCCGAATACTCGTTGAAGCGCATCTTGAATTCCGGGCCGTAACGCGATTCGAATCGGGTCAACGCAGATAACGGCACCATCTGCCCGCGGTTATTGCGTACGTAGAACTGTCCGACGTTGTCCAGGTTGGAGCGGTAGGGCGCGTCCGCCCCCACATACACCTGCCAGGCGCGGCCGAATTGGTTGAAGTAATTGACGAACTGTCCGCCCATGAAAGTTTGGAGAGTGGAGTAGACCTCGGCGAGGTTGACACCCTGCTTGAGCACCTTCTCCTTGTCCACGTACACATACTTTTGCGGCACGCTCGGAATGTAGGTGGTGGCAATCATGCCGATTTCGGGCCGTTTGCGAGCTGCCTCCAGGAACTTGTTCAGGTTGTTCACCAGAAATTCGGATTCGCGTCCGGAGCGGTCTTCCAGCACGAACTGAAATCCGCCCGAAGTGCCTATACCCTGAATGGCCGGTGGGGAGAAGGCGAAGACCGTTCCTTGCGGAAGCGTGATGAGCTTCAGGTTCAACTTCGCCTTAACGACCTGGTACTGCTCCTCGATTCGTTTGCGGTTTTCCCACGGCTCCAGCGTCACCCAGAAGAACACGTTGTAGCTGGTGCGGGTCAGGCTAAGGAGACTGAATCCGACAGCGGTGGTGCAGTACTTGACGCCGGGCGTGGATTTCAGAACAGCTTCCACCTCCTGGGCTGCTTCCGATGTGCTCTGAATGGAAGAGGCTTCGGGCAGTTGCATTTGAATGTACATGTATCCCTGATCCTCGTCGGGCAGGAAGCTGGACGGCAGAACCCTGGCAAAGAAAATACCGGCCACCGCAAAACCTGCGAGCGCCACTACAGCGAAGATGCTCTTTCGAATCAGGCCGCCCGACATTCGCAGGTAAAAATTCGTGCCCTTGTTGAACACACGATTGAACCAGTCGAAGAATCTGGCAAGCGGTCCGTGAGTCTCCTTCTTGGGCCGGAGCAGCAATGCGCCCAGCGCCGGGCTCAGGGTCAAGGCGTTAAACGCCGAAACCAGCACCGAGATCGCGATCGTCAAGGCAAATTGCTGATAAAGCCGGCCGGTAATCCCGGGAATAAATACCGTGGGGAGGAAGACCGCCGTAAGGACCAGCGCGATGCCAACCACGGGGCCAGTCAGCTCATTCATTGCGGCTTGAGCTGCATCCTTCGCCCCCAGTCCCTCTTCGATATGCCGCTGTATACCTTCGACCACGACGATGGCGTCATCTACCACCAGGCCGATCGCAAGGACCAGGCCAAACAGGGAAAGGGTGTTGATGGAGAAACCGAACAACGGAAATACCGCGAAGGTGCCCACCAGAGAAACCGGGACCGCCAGCATGGGAATGAGAGTCGCCCGCCAATCCTGCAGGAAGACATACACCACCAGGATCACTAATACAAACGCAATCCCGAGCGTGATGACGATCTCCTTGATGCCCGCTCTTACCGCATCCGTTGTGTCCAGCGTGATCTGGTAATCCACGTCCGTCGGGAAGCCCTCCTTCATTTTGGCCATGAGCTTCCGGACGCCCTTCGCGGCTTCTACAGCGTTGGAACCGGGCAGTTGGTACACGCCAATCACGGCGCTGGGCCTACCGTTGAGCCGGGTAACCCAGTTGTAATCCTGCGAGCCCAATTCGACCCGGGCAACATCCCGAACGCGCACCACCCCGCCGTCAGGTGCTTCGCGGACGACAATGTCGCCGAACTCTTCCGGCGTTTGCAGCCGTCCCTGAGCGCGCACGGCATACGTGAACTGCTGGCCTGCTACGGATGGTTCACCTCCAACCTGACCGGCCGGATTCACCGTATTCTGCGATTGCACTGCGTAGGCGACCTCACTGGCGGTGACGCCCAGTTTCGCCAGTTGATCGGGTTTCACCCAGATGCGCATCGCGTACTGTCCGATGCCGTAGATCTGGGTCAGACCGACACCGTAAGAGCGCGCGATCGGATCGTTCAGATTGATGTAGGCATAGTTGGACAGGAACTTCGCATCGCGAGTGCCCTTTGGTGAATACAAAGAGATCAGCATCATCGGCGAGGTCAAGGATTTCTTCACATCGACACCGATCAGGTTGGTCTCGGGAGGAAGCTGGCCAAAGGCCAGGAGCTGGCGCGATTGGGTAAGGATGAGGTCCGTGTTGGGATCGGTTTTGAGATCGAAATCGACCATCAGCGCTGTGCTCGAGTTGTTGGTTGAGTTCAGCGAATACATGTAATCCATGTTGTCCACGCCGTTGACCTGCTGCTCGATCGGCGTGGCTACGGCTTTCTCCATGGTTTCGGCATCGGCACCCGGGTATAGCGCGAACACACGGATTTCAGGTGGAGCAATATCCGGAAACTGCGCTACAGGAAGCCTGGTGATCGTGATCGCACCAACGATCACCATCAGGATCGAAATGACGATGGCGACGATCGGACGCCGGATGAAAAATTTAGACATGGCTTACCGTCCCTCTTGCTGAGTGTTTGCAGGCTTGGGAACCACGGGAGTTCCGTCCTTCACCTTTTCCACTCCCTCCACAATGACTTGGTCATCTGGCTTCAGTCCCTCGTCAATCACCCACATGGTTCCTGACTTCTCGCCCGCCTTGACCGGACGAATGATCGCTTTATTGTCTTTGCCCAGAAGGGCGATCTGGTAGCCTCCCTGAAGTTCTTTGACCGCGCTCTGCGGGACCAGCAGAGCGCTTTTCTTTATGCTGGTCTGGATCCGCACGCGTCCGTACTGGCCCGGGCGCAGGATATTGCCGGGATTGGGAAATGCAGCCACAAGGCGAATCGTACCGGTGTTGGGATCAACTTGCCTGTCTACCACCAGAATCTTGCCCTTGTGCGAATAAACGGTGCCATCCGCCAGGATCAGCTCCGGTGAGATGTCGAACAAGTCCATGCACTGTCCATTAAAGCTGATGTGCTTTGCCCGCAGATACTCCTGCTCGCTCACGGGAAAGTACACTTTGATCGGATCGACTTGCGAAACGGACGTGAGACGCGCGCCGGGGCCGACCAGGTTTCCCATCTGGACTTCCGCGATTCCTGCAACGCCATCGACCAGCGATGTGACGTGGGTCCAGCCCAGATCGAGTTGTGCCTGTTCCACCGCTGCCCTGGCCACTTCGACTTCCGCTTGGGCGGCAAGTTTCGCCTGGATCTCGTTATCCAGCTTCTCCCTTGGGATCGCTTTCTTCTCTGCCAAAGGGGTATCGCGCTCCACATCGATCATGCTCTTGCCCAATTGCGCCTCGGCCTGGGCCAGTTCGCCCTTCGCGCGGTCGAGTGCGGCCTGGAAGAGCCTGGGATCGACCTCGAACAGAACTTGGCCCTTTCGAACGACCGCCCCCTCCTTGTAATCTTGGCTGACGATGTAGCCGGAAACTTGGGGCCGAATCTCGGCATTGTCGTACCCTTCCAGTGTCGCCACCCACTCGCTGTGCACGGGCACGTCTTTTTGTACGGGAGCTGCAACCAGCACCTCGGTATCCGGCAGCTTGATTGCTGCGTGGCTACGTCCGCATCCAGCGAGTGCCAACATTGGGACAATCAAAACAATGCATACGAATATCGAGTTGCGTTTCTCGACGAGGAAAGCCGCCATTACGTTCGCAATTGCTGCCCCGTCGTCGCCAAAACCATTTGAATGTTTGACTACCGCGATTTCGTTCATAATTCCTATCCACCCACCTCACCTGACGTTTCTTCTTACGGTCAAAGCACGATCGACTTCATCGCTGCCGCTTTCGTCGAATTCTGGTTTGCTGCGAAGAAGGGGGCACGTTCGAGTCCTCGAACACAAAGTCCGAATACGAACTTTTACCTTCAAAATGGACACCCATTTCGTGAAGCCAGCAGAGCGCTTTTTCACCGTCGTCATCCGCGAATGTGAGATTCGAGACATCGATCTCCAAAGGACGTGATCCCTGGCTTAGTCGCAAGACGGTTTTTCTCAACTCATCCACCCACGGTCCTATCAGACGGCCTTCGAGTTTCAGAACCACTTTGCCGCTCGTAATTTCTGTGATTCGCAGCACCCCCACTGATCTGGCATGGACTATTCCAAACGGTGGCCGCTGCAAGATGTTGCAATGAGGACGTTGCTTGAAGAATCACCGCGTAGTGCCCATTTTTTTCTTGTCAGGATGCGGACAACTGTCCGAATATGGACAAGAATGGCGGAAATGCCAGATCGATCGAGTTCAGCGGGACGACAAGACGCCAGATATGACGTTCTGCTCGAGTTGTCGAGCGTCGCCGCGTCCGAGCCGAATCTGCAGGGCGTGCTGGACAGGACATTTGCACTATTGTCCAGACTTATTCCACCTGGCTTGATTGCCCTACTGGTGCTGGACGAAAAGCGCGGGGTGACACGGTTGCACTTTCTTAAGACGGGTGAAGAACACCCTTCTATCGATGTTGGTACCGAGCTTTCGCTCGAAGGTAGCGCTCTCTGGCTGGCCATCGATCAACAGAAACCGATTCTGGTCGAAGACGCAAAAACAGAGATAAACAGATTTCCGAAAGTCGCAGCCCGCTTGAAAGACGATCCGATTCGCAGTCTCTATGCTTTTCCTGTCTCGACCTCACGTAGAAGACTCGGAGTGCTTATTGTGGCCACATACTTCCCCTCCTTCAGTGAGGATGATGTCGAGCTGATGGGCTCCGTGGCGTCCTATCTGTCTGTCACATTAGAGGGTGTCCTCGCGTTCGAGTCAGCCGGCGAGTACCGTCGCGAGCTTGTGCACGAGCGCGATCGGTTGAAGCTGCTGCTTGAAATCACGAACCATGTAATGACACGGCTGGAAATGGATGACTTCTTCCGAGCGGCTTCAGCCTCCATAAGAAGATTTTTCGGCAATGATGTCACCGGCTTTTGGCTTTTGGACGAGCAATCGAAACGGTTGAACTGTGCGGTACTCGACTTTCCCTCGAGTCGAACCGCGCTAACCAGACTCGACATTCCCGAGATGACCGAGCAGTTGATGGAAAAGATTAGTACGCCCATGCCGATCATCCAGACACTGGCGGAATTCGAACTGCAATTCCCATTGGCAGTATCTGTGCCGCTTAGAGCTGAATCTATCGTCAGCTTCGCCCATATCCCCTTGATTGCGCGGCACCGTCCAATCGCTGCTATGTCGCTTGGAAGCCGTCACCCGAATGCATTTTCGGAGGGGGATCTGGATTTATTGACGCAGGTCGCGAGCCAAATCGCCCTCGCGCTGGACAATGCGCTAGCCTACGAGCGTCTCAACGCCTCACGCGATCAGCTCGAAGACCAACGCGCATATCTCGAATCAGAATTTGTCTCTGAATACGGTTTCGAGGACATCATTGGCAAGAGCTCGGCGCTGCGCAAAGTTCTGGCTCAGGTACCGATCGTCGCCCCGACAGACTCCACCGTCATCATTCACGGAGAGACCGGCACTGGAAAGGAATTGATTGCGCGTGCGATTCACCGGCGCAGTTCTCGTTCGAGCAAAACGTTTGTTCGTTTGAACTGCGCGGCCATCCCTTCCGGGCTTGTCGAAAGCGAACTGTTTGGGCATGAAAAAGGCGCATTTACGGGGGCACTTACCCAGAGGCGTGGACGATTCGAACTCGCGGACCAGGGAACTCTCTTTCTCGACGAGATAGGCGACATCAGCATCGATCTTCAGCCGAAACTCTTACGTGCCATTCAAGAGAACGACTTTGAGCGGCTCGGCAGCTCCCGCACCATTCATGTCAATGTTCGCCTGATCGCGGCTACGCACATGGATTTGCAGAAGATGATTCGCGAAAGAACCTTTCGTGAGGATTTGTTCTATCGGCTTAATGTTTTTCCAATCGAGGTGCCACCCTTGCGCGAGCGCCGCGACGATATTCCGCTTCTCGCTCAGCATTTCGTCTCCCGCTTGTGTCGCCGAATGCAGAAGATGATACCCAAAATTCCTCGCGAAACTCTGGACGCGCTCATTGCGTGGGATTGGCCCGGCAACGTACGCGAGTTAGAGAATTTCATTGAGCGCGCCGTCATCCTCACCCGGGGAAACTGGTTGAATGCCCCTCTCGCCGAGTTGGCTTCTTCCAACGCGCGGGTCGCACCGGTTTTGAGTTTCCGCGACGGCGAACGAAATACGATCATTACCGCCTTGAAAGCCGCAAAAGGAAAAATCTCAGGTAAGGACGGTGCCGCCGAACTGCTAGGTCTTAAGCGAACGACGCTCCTGAACAAGATGCGTAGACTCAACATAGCTGTAGAGCGGTCCACGATTGTAAGAGGATTGTCCAAAGAGCATCGATAAGGACTACTGCTACAAGGATCCAGGATTGCGGCTAGCCAATAAACGACAGTTGGGCGTCCGCTGGTATCTGATCGAGTTGCCTAGGAGTCCGTTCGAGAATTGTCTTTGACAGGTGCTCTCGCGACGGATTACCGAATTGCAAAAAGCAGCCAGAGTCTACTTCCAGACCCTGCTGATCGCGAAAATAGTAGAGCTTCTTGCGCATCCCACGGGCGGCCTGACTCTTGAGTATTTCCGCCGCGACGAAGCCTATCAATCCAGTGGGGATCTGCGAATGGTCGATGGGCAGATGGCACGAGGAGTGATTTCACCCGTCTGATCTGGCCGGGCGTGAAAGGAAGCCATCCTTGGAGTGATGAGTCGAACAGGAACAGTCAATCCGAGTCAGATTCCGGGCGCTCTCGGTCTCGATCCAGACTAGAACCGTCTTCCATTGTTCAAAACTAACACAGAATATGGTGTAATCGTCTATTTTTACGCCAAATTTAATGCTTGACAGATCATAATATTCATGGATACAGTACGTTGTGTTCATAATGGATGATCTGGGGGGGCCATGACACGATCCACCGTCGCTTCATTTTGCAAGCTCTGTATTTTGGGTCTGATTCTTCTCTACTCGATTTCTGCTCTGGCGGATGTCAACGGCGCCGTGGTCGGCACGGTACTTGACTCTTCCGGTGCGGTCGTGGCGGGCGTGACCGTTTCACTGATCAACTCCGGAAACGGGTTCACACGCCAAACCACCACTGCGAAAGATGGCACCTATGAGTTTCTTGAGGTCCCGATTGGAGAGGGATACGCCGTCACAGCGGAGATGGCTGGCTTTCGCAAAGCCGAACAGACCGGGATTCGATTGCTGGTGAACCAGAGACTGCGGATTGATTTCACGCTTCAAGTTGGCAAGGCGTCAGAGCAGTTGACGGTCGAGGCCAATACCGTGCAAGTCGAGACCTCCGTTACGCAACTGGGAGAGGTGATCGAAGACAAGAAGATTCTATCCATGCCGCTCAACGGCCGAAGCTATATCGATCTGCTCGGGCTGCAGGCGGGAGTCTCGCCCATCAGCGCCACCGCTGCCGAGCCTAGTGGTTACGCCAACGGCAGCGGCTCCAACTCCAACGACGCAGGGAACGTCTCCGTAAACGGCCAGCGCGAAAACGCCAACGGATTCATGGTCAACGGCGGAAGCGTCGAGGACACATCGGGCAATGGCGCCAACATTATTCCGGTGCTGGACTCCATTCAGGAGTTCCGGCTGCTGACTAATTCTTTCGACGCGGAGTATGGCCACTTTTCCGGCGCACTGGTCAACGTGATCACGAAATCAGGAAGTAATTCCTTGCATGGCACGGCATTCGAGTTTCTGCGCAATACCGCCTTGGACGCGAATGATTATTTCAATGCGGGTAACCCCGTCAGTGTTTTCCGCCAGAATCAATTCGGAGGCGTGATCGGCGGCCCGATCATCAAGAACCGGCTGTTCTTCTTCGGTGATTACCAAGGCACGCGTACGGCCCACGCGATTCCCGGGTCGCAGGTGCAGGTCATGAGCACACCGGAGCGCGGCGGCAATTTTTCCGACCAAGCGGGCTCCTTCTCGACCACAGAGACGCTCTCCGATGGAACGAAGGGCCAGGTTCCGAATGTGGTACCGGGAACCAGTGCCGGAATTGCCGGTACACTGTCGCAGCGTTTGGCTTACTCGGTGAATCCGGGCGAACCGTTCTATTTTCTCGCTTCCGACTATACCCCGGCCAGCTGGAACACGCCCAACCCGGTAACATACGGCGTAAACTGCACGACTACTGTGCAGTGCGTGTTTCCCAATGCGATGATTCCGCAGAGTGCGTGGTCTCCGGCTGCGCTTGGAACCCTGAAGTTCCTTCCCAACCCAAATAGCTCGGGCGACTTTTTTACCGAGAACGGTTTTTTGACGACGATCGACGAAAATAAGTTTGGAGCCCGCATCGATTTGAACACAAAGAGCACGGGAAACTGGACTTGGTACTACAACTTCACAAATTCCTCGCAGGATAATCCGGGTCTCAACGGCAACCCCAACTTCCCTTATACCCGGCCCTTCCGAGCGCAGCAAGGCAACTTCAGCAACACGCGGCTGATCGGCCCGACCATGGTGAATGAATTCCGCATCAATGCCACTCGCTCCAAGAATCCCGGCAACTACGCGACGGGAGGTTTGGGGAAAGTGAGTTCCTTCGGATTCGTCGAGGGAGGCCAGGGCATCCTCCCATCGCGGCCGGCGATTGAAGGCGTTCCGCTGATGAGCTTCAGTTCGGGTTTGAGTATGGGAGCTGCTATCCAGGACGGCAATTACCAGACCGCGTTCCAATTCTCCGATGCCTTTTCGAAGACTTGGGGCCGTCACACCTTCAAGTTTGGCGGCGCGTTCGGTTATTCCGAATGGGACCGTCGAGGCGGGCCGGATCCGAACGGATTGTATACTTTTGATGGCGGCCAGAGCGGAAATCAGTTTGTCGATTACCTGCTGGGCATTCCCTCTGGTTTTACCCAGAGTAGCGCACAGTCGCTGGACGCGCGCAGCAAGATGGGCGACCTGTTCGCCCAGGACAGTTTTCGCCTGAGTCCAACTCTAACCGTCAACTTCGGGCTGCGCTGGGAAGTCAGTGAGCCCTGGTACGATACCAAGGGCAGGATCCAGGCTTTTGTTCCCGGTCAACAGTCGACGGTCTACGCGAATTCACCGACCGGATGGCTTTTCCCCGGCGACAAAGGCATTCCGAAGACCCTTGCCCCTACGCGATGGAATAACCTCGCTCCGCGCTTCGGCTTGGCTTATGCTCCTTCCGCTTCGAGCGGGTTGTTGAAGGCGATTCTCGGAGGCACGGGCCAGACCAGCATTCGGGCTGGCGCTGGTCTCTTCTACACCAATTTCGATACCACCGGGCAAGCCTTCGCGATGGGAGACGCGCCTTTTGGCCTGTTCGTGAATGGCGCTTCCCCCCCCTACTTCGAACAGCCCTATACGAATTACAAGACCGGGGCGAATAACCTTCAGCCCTTTCCCTGGGTACCGCCAACTGGAGCGGACACGAATTTCGCCCCCTTCCAGCCGATCGCCTTCTCGCCAGCTTTTAACACGGACAACAAACTCCCCTATTCCATCAATTACCACCTAACCTGGCAAAGAGAACTGTGGCGTTCGACGATCTTTAGCGCAGGATACGTCGGAAGCATGGGCAGGCATCTATACCAGCAAATCGCGAACAACCTGGGCAATCCGCAGCTCTGCCTACAAATCGCAGCTCAGGGCGGCGGCTGTGGACCGGCTGGTGAGGATTCCATTTACACCGTCGGCAGCCAAACCTATTACGGAACACGGAAGTATTCCGTCACATCGGGCGATTACTTAAGCGAGGGCTTGCTGGACTTCGGAGACAATTCCTACGAATCCACCATCGGCACATCCAGTTACAACTCATTGCAAGTCAGCTTAACTAGAAGTGTTGGAGCATTTCATTTCCTGGCCGCATACACTTTTAGCAAGGCACTGGATTACGGGTCCGGATTTTACGACCTGACCAACCCCTATAACATTAAGTTGAGCAAGGGACTGTCGCAATTTGACATCACCCACAATTTTGTCGCCAGTTATTCCTACGATCTGCCTTTCGCTCGCTGGCTCTCGCACCAGGGTGGCGCCGCAGCAAAACTCCTGAGCGGTTGGCAGATTGCCGGGACCACGAGATTTACCACTGGCGTACCCATCACTTTCACCGATTCCAGCAATGGCTACGACACCTCGCTGTGTGGCTGCGATCTGTTCGGTATTCTGGGTTTCAATGCAGTTGATTTGCCCAATTACAATGGCGCTCACGTCAAAACCTTCAATCCGAGGGACCACAACGGGCAATACTTCGATACCACACCCTTCTCTGAGCCGGCGATCGGCACTGCGGGGAATGTAAGACGGCGGTTCCTGCACGGTCCGGGTCTGAACAATACCGACGTTTCCCTTATAAAAACAACCCACATCACCGAACGCGTTGGGTTTGATTTCCGCATGGAATACTTCAACCTATTCGACCATGCGCAATTCAATACCCCGAGCGGCGATATAAATGGCCCCTTCGGCTTCGTGACCAGCGCGCAACCTGCACGAATCGGACAGGCCGGGATTAAGGTCAACTTCTGATCGCTGCGAGGAATTCTCTGGTAGCTTGATGCGGCGGTGCCCTCCCCCGGCAATCCGCCGCTACGGGCCAGTCGGTGAAATTCAGCACGAGCTTGTTTGAGAAGGTATGTCTGGATCAGCACCCTTCCACAGGGTGAAGAAATCCTGATATGCTTTGTAAAGAATGAACTATCACCTGGGGCCGCAATGACATCTTTCGAGCACTGCGCTCTGGGCGAGTTCTGCCGAAGATCGGCGCTGTCCTCGTTCCGGACTCCGGGCGCATAATCGGGCCATCTCAAGTGACTCAGAGCGCCCCGTGGAGAGTTCCCCATAATCCTGACATGATTAACAATCTTCTAAACTCTAGTGCAGCCGCATGAAACTCAAATTGCCGCCTGGCCCCTTTGGAGCCTATTTATTCGATTGCGACGGCACCATTGCCGATTCCATGCCGCTTCACTACATTGCCTGGAAGAAGGCGCTGGGCGAATGGAATTGCGAATTTGATGAGAAGCTTTTCTACTCGTGGGGCGGTATGCCCATAGCTGAGATCATATCCACGCTAAACCAAAGACACGGGCTGAACATGCCCGTGGAAATCGTTTCTCATCGGAGGGAAGAGTTCTATCTCGAGCTACTTCCGCAGCTCACGGCTGTTCCTGAAGTTCTGGAACATATCGAGGCCCAGCATGGGTCGATTCCATTGGCTGTCGTTTCGGGAAGCACAAGGGAATCGGTGACGGCGTCTCTAGCATCGCTGAAGCTCCTCGATCGATTCGACACATTGGTCTGTGCGGGAGACTACAAGAAGAGCAAACCTGACCCAGAAGCCTTTCTGCTTGCCGCTGCCAAGCTCGGAGTTCCGCCAAAGGCTTGTCTCGTTTTTGAAGACACGGCGATGGGCATTCAGGCAGCCACGGCGGCGGGAATGGCCTCCGTCAGAATTCCTCCGCCGTGGGAGCGGGATTCGGCTTCCCCTATCCTTATCTGACGCGATTGTCAGTCTTTTCTATTTGAAGCAGATCGATTGTTTTGGGCAGGAGGTTGAGCCGGCTGCACTTCGGCGACGATGACTTCCAGCCCGGCTTCTCGCAGGTCGGTAATGTACTTCGAGTCCGTTCCACAGTCAGTCACCAGGGTGTGGATATCGCTGACCGGCCCCACATAAGCAAAAGACTGCTTGCCGAACTTGCTGTGATCGGCAAGTGCAATGCGAGTCTTGGCCGCCTTGGCGATCATTTTCTTGATCTGCGCCTCGGCATGATTGGCGGTGGAGATTCCGTAACCGGGATCGATGGCGCTCACGCCCAGGACGGCCTTGTCCAACCGTATTTCGGAAAGGGCACGATGCGCCCACTCTCCCGAGAAATAGAAAATGTCCTTCTGCAGGTCGCCGCCTGTGCACAAGACAGTCACGCCGGGGCTGCGTTGCAGTTGGCATACGATCGTAGGGGAATTGGTGACTACGGTGAGCCGGTTGCGATTGTGCAACAAGCCCGCCAACTCCAACACGGTTGTGCTGCCCTCGAGGAATACGGTATCGCCATCGAGGATTAGTTTCTCTGCTGCGCGCGCGATGGCAACTTTTTCTTCGCTGTTGCTGCGCACCAAGGTTTCGTAAGAAGGCTGAAACTTGGTGCTCGACATTCGCGACACCGCGCCGCCGTGGGAGCGGACCAGCACTCCTTCATCTTCGAGCGCCGCCAGGTCGCGGCGAATCGTTGCCGGCGTCACCTCTAGCGTCGCGCACAGCTCAGAAGCGCTGACCGTGCGTTGCGTGGTAAGAATCTCGCGAATGCGAAACCTGCGTTCTTCAGCAAGCATGGCTTTTGTTTCTGTCCTCGTTACGCCGGTCGGAACCCAGGGCTACCGATCACGTTACAGTTGGGGCCTCGGCCGCGTGCAATCCAACGAATCGCGGCCCATGACTTTGGCTTCTCGCTCACACGCCGAGGCGGCTCCGGCGCGCCAGTTCTCCGAGCGTAAAGTTTGTGTCTGGCCGATAGCCTTTCAGGGGCAAGATTCGCTCGTGGACCGCATCGAGCAACCAGCCGGGCTGCGGGAAGAACATGGCTTCCAGTTCCGCGGCGGGCGTGATCCAGTTGCGCGAGCCGACGACGACCGGCGGCGCATCCAGATCGTCAAAGCAAAGCTGCGTGAGGTTGGTGGCCACCGTGTGCAGGACGCAACCACGTTCCACCGCGTCACTGGCGAGCAGGACCTTGCCGGTCTTCTGGACCGAAGCCACAAGCAATTCGTAATTGAGCGGATTGACGGCGCGAAGGTCAACGATCTCTGCCGAGACACCATACTCTTTTTCCAACCGATCGGCGGCGGCGACGGCGGTGTAAAGAGCCGGGCCCAGCGTAATGATCGTCAGATCCTTGCCCTTGCGCTTGATGGAGGGCTCCGACAGATCAATCTCATAGTGGGCCTCGGGAACGCCTTGCTCGACGAACATCTCGCTGATGTCGTAGATTTTCTGGCTTTCCAGGAAAACCACGGGGTCGGTTCCAGCCAGGGCGGAGGCCATCATACCCTTGGCGTCGTACGGCGTCACCGGATAGACCACTTTCAGACCCGGGATGTGATGCACCAACGCGGTCCAATCCTGCGAGTGCTGGGCGCCGTACTTCGCGCCGACGGAGATGCGCAGGACGACCGGCATCATCAGTTGCCCGGCTGACATGGCCTGCCATTTCGACAGTTGATTGAAAATCTCGTCACCGGCACGTCCCATGAAATCTGCATACATGAGCTCAGCCACAACTCTGCCACCGGACATGGCATAGCCCACAGCGGCGCCCACGATGGCCGCCTCGGAAATCGGAGAATTGAACAAGCGATGGTAGGGAAGCGCTTCCGTCAAGCCGCGATAGACGCCAAAAGCGCCACCCCAGTCGCGATTTTCTTCGCCAAAGGCAATCATCGTGGGATCGATGGAAAACCGGTGCAACATGGCCTCGAAGATGGCATCGCGTATGTTGTATGCCTTCATCTTGGGAACGGGCTTGCCGTCGTGGGTGGGAGTCCGGATCTTGCCGCGGAGCTGCTGCACCCTAAGATTTGACGCGATGTCTTGCAGAAACTCCGGTTCACGATCGTCCAACTTTTCGACGTGCCGGTTCGAAAACATGACGCGGTCGACAAGGTCGGAATCGATCGCGATGCGCGGGCTGCGCTCGAGATCGGCGGCCAGGCGGAACATGTCGAAGACGATCGTTTCGATGCTTTCGCGGGCGCTGTCCAGTTCGCCTTCCGTCAGGACGTGGCCCTCGGCCAGCCGCTTCCGGAAAGCGGCAATCGAATCGGCCTTCTGCCAGTGCTCGATTTCCTCCTTCGAACGATAGCTGGAGGCATCGGAAGGCGAGTGGCCGCTGATGCGATACGTGATGGTATCGAGCAGAACGGGACCGCGGCCTTCGGCCAGGACCTGCTTCTTGCGGCGAAAAGCATCGATCACGGGCAAGGGATCGTATCCATTGACGCGCTCGGCGTGCATCTGTTCGGGATTGACGCCCGCGCCGATGCGGGCGATGAACTGCACTCCCATTGTTTCCCCGCAGGGCTGTCCGCCCATGCCATAAAAATTGTTCATGCAGTTAAAGACGATCGGCAATCCTCCGCCCAGCGATTGATCCCACAGTTTGCGGTACTGATCCATCGCCGAGAAGGTGATGCCTTCCCAGACCGGGCCGCAGGCGAATGAAGCGTCTCCAATGTTGCAGACGACAATGCCCGGCTTGCGGTTCACTCGCTTGTAGAGCGCCGCGCCGGGAGCGATCGAACCCGAGCCGCCGACAATGGCATTGTTGGGATAGATTCCAAAGGGAGCAAAGAACGCGTGCATCGAACCGCCCAGGCCGCGGTTGAATCCAGTCTCGCGCGCGAAGATCTCGCTGTAGGCTCCGTAGACAAAAGCGCGAACGGCCAACTCGCGGACCGTGCCCTGGTACTCGCGCTCGACGGGACGCAGCATGACTCCGTCGCGATACGACTCCAAAATGGTCGACAATTGCGGCTCGGTGAGTTTGCGAATGGCAGAAAAGCCTTTGGCGAGAATTTCGCCATGGCTTCTGTGCGAACCGAAAATGAAATCTTCCGGCGCCAGAGGAAAAGCCATTCCCACCGCGGCCGCTTCCTGTCCGATCGACAAATGCGCAGGTCCGGCGTGGTTATACGCAACGCCCTTGTAAGCGCCCTTGGTCTTGATTTCGTTCAGGATGGTTTCGAACTCGCGGATCGCGCACATGTCCTGCCAAATATGCAGAAAATCTTCGGTGGAGTAATTGCCCAGTTCCTCCTCCAGCGTGCGGTCGTAGGCATTGATGGGGATGTCGGACAAATGGATCTTCGACTTGGCAAAAACCTCTCTCGGTTCAATAACAATCGACTTGGGCATTGCTTGTAACTCCTATGACTAAACTCCCTATGAAGAAACTTCTATGACGGAACTCCTAATGCACTCCAGCCATCGCTTCTTTCAAAGATTCGGAAACGGTGGGATGAGGAAAGACAATCTCGCTGGCATCGGCAACGCACATTTCGGTCTCCACCATGATGGCCGCGGCAACGATGAATTCGCTGCATCCGTCGCCGATGGCGTGCACTCCCAGGATTTCTCCAAAATCCGACCCACACAGGACCTTGACGAGACCAGTCCCGTCCTCGTGCTCGATGAGAAAGCGCCCGGCAACGGCCATTGGGACCACCGATTTCTTGTGCTTGATCCCAGCATTCCTGAGCTCTTCTTCCGTTCTGCCAACCATGGCAACTTCAGGATGGGTGTAAACCACGGCGGGCACCGCGTTATAACGAACCCGGTCCTTCCGTCCGAACATGTTGTTCACGGCAACGATTCCTTCGCGGGTGGCGGCGTGGGCGAGCATGCGCCTTCCGGTGACGTCGCCACACGCCCAGATTCCCGACACGTTCGTCTTCCCCTGCTCTGAGGTCTTGATACCCTTGGAAGTAAAGTCGATTCCAACATTTTCCAGCCCAAGATCGTCGACGACCGGGACTCGGCCGGTGGAATTCAAAATGTAATCGGCCTCCACGCTCGACTGCTTTCCCCCTGGAGCAGCGAAGTGCAAAGTATGGCCCTCGATACGCAGCACTTTTGCGGAGAGATGAAACTCGATGCCCTTCCGCTCCAGGATTTGAAGCATACGGGTGGAGATCTCTCCGTCCGCGCCCGCCGCGATTTGTGGCAGCATCTCGAACACGCTGACCTGCGTGCCGATCTCTTGAAAAAAGCAGGCAAACTCCAAACCAATGTAGCCACCGCCAATGATGGCAATGGTCTTGGGCACATGTTGCAGACCGAACACCGTGTTCGAATCGAGCGTGTGCTCAGACTGGATTCCCGAAATCGGCGGCACCGCGGGACGTGAGCCGGTGGCCAGAAGAAGGTTCGCCGCCTCGTAACGGGAGCCCGCTACCTCAATGGTGTTGCGCGAAAGCAGACGCGCGTGCCCGCGGATGACTTCCACACCCGCCCGCTTGAGGATACCCTGCACCCCTTTGCCGAGTGCGGCCACAATGCGGCTCTTACGCTCGACCACGGCGGGCATGTCAAACTCCGGCGCTCCGACTCGCACACCATAGGCAGCGGCCTCACGGCATTCGCGAAAGAGCCGCGATGACCGCAAGAAGGTCTTGGCCGGGATGCACCCGACATTCAGGCAGGTGCCGCCGAGCTGCTCCTTCTCGACCAGCGCGACCTTCTTCCCCATTTTGCCGGCGTGGGCGGCTGCTTCATATCCTCCCGGGCCCCCACCGACGACGATCAAATCGTACATAGTTGCTCCACGTTTTCGATCTTTTCGCGAACCACTTTCAGGAACCTCGCGCCCGGCGCGCCGTCAATGATCTGGTGATCGAGCGTAAGAGAGAGGCCGATGGAATCGATGAATTCCACTTTGCCCTCTTTGCGGACTGCCTTCAGTTGAATGGCATTGATCCCGAGAATGGCCACCTGGGGAGGATTGAGAAGCGGGGTAAAGGATTCAATGCCGAACACGCCGAGGTTGCTGACGGTGAAGGTGGCGCCGGTGAGATCGTCAGCGGAGATCTTGCCTTGGACCGTCTGGGCCGAGAGCTCCTTCATACGGGCGGCCAGCGCCGCGACCGTCAGTGCCTGTGCATTGCGCACGACGGGAACGAGCAATCCGCGGGGAGTGTCGCAAGCAAATCCGATGTGAACGCCCCGGCTTTGATGAATTCTTCCATCGAGGAACAACACGTTAAGCTCGGGCACCTGCAACAGTGCTTGCACGGTGCAGAAGGTCACTAGGTCATTGATGTTGATGTCCGGTATATTGATGTCCGGTCCGGCAGACGAAGCCTTGATACGGGCGCGCAACAGGAGTAAGCCGCGGGCGTCGGCGGAAGAATGGAGCGTGTACTGCGCGGTGCTGGCGAGCGATTCGCGCAAGCGGCGGGCAATCTTCTCGCGAACACCGGAGATCCGAGTTTCTGGCGCATCCAGATCGGAGGCAAGGACCATTCCACCGATTCCCGAACCCTCCAGCGGAGCTTCCGCCCCGTTTTGCACTCGCCGGCTCGCCGCGCCAGAGACTTTCGGAGAGCTGTGATAGAGGGCGCGCAGGTCGGCTTCCAGAACGCGGCCGGCGGGCCCGGATCCGTTCACCACTGGCGGGTGAAAGTTGTGTTCTTCGGCGAACCGCCGCGCCCTGGGACTCGAGGGCGCGGCGGAGTGGGGGAGGGAAGCTTTGGCTGCCGCAACTGGTTGGCCGCCCGTACTGGCGTTTCGCGCACTTGGCATCGGGGAGCCTGCAGCGTCTGCTGCCGGGGTTGACCCTTTCGATTGCGGACGAAATGCTTCAACATTCTCGCCGGGATTGCCGATCACAAATAGCTTTGTAAAGACTGGGACGAGGGCGCCTTGTTCGAAGAACGTGGCCAGCACCGTACCGTCCGCGGGCGCCGTGACTTCAAAACTTGTCTTGTCGGTCTCGATCTCGACCACCGTTTCGCCGGCAGAGACCCTTTGGCCCTCTTCTTTGAGCCACTTGGCAATCAGGCACTCTTCCACCGTATTGCCCAGCTTCGGCATTTCAACCGCGACTGCCATCTGCGTCGTCCTGATTCCTTTCCGTCGGGGACCTTCGTCGTTAGATCTGCCGAGCAGGGATGGCCTTGATCTGAGTTGAGTCTAGCGCGTTTGTGATCGTATATCAACTATTAAAGTTAGCTAAATAGAACATTATAGATAAAAATACGAATACAAAATGCCATTACTGTTGACATGTACGATCGTTCGCTATACATTTGTATCGATTTGCGCGGACTTTGAGGGCTAGCGTTTTCGTTATATGAAGGCTAAAGATCAGATTACAGAGAACATCCCGCTCGAAATGCGAGCGCTGATCCTCGACGGCGTTGGGTTCGAACACCTCGCCGTCAGGAAGGTTCCGGTGCCGAGTCCCATCGCGCATCAGTTGCTGGCTCGGGTGGAAGCAGCGGGCATCTGCACGTCCCTGATCAAGCTTATCGAGCAGGGCCCGGACCACAAATTAATGTACGGCTGGGACGTGTGCCGATTTCCGGCAATTCTGGGCGACGAAGGCGCGGTAACGGTGGTGAAAGTCGGAGAGGCACTTCAGGCACAATATCGGCTCGGTGAGCGCTACGTGGTCCAGCCTTCCGTGGACCACCCACCTGTCAATCACAGAGAACGGTATCGCGATTCTGGTAAGGGAGTCAGCAAGGTAGCCGTGGGCTACACGCTGGCGGGTCATCTGGCTGAGTACATACTCATCCCCGAAGAGGTCCTGAATTCCGGATGCCTGTTGCCGGTTCCAGGGTCACACGTGCCGCTGGCGCACGCTGCCATGAGTGAGCCACTCTCCTGCGTTGTCTCGGCCCAGGAGCATCACCTGCATTTGACCCAGAGCAGTCCGCTGGCTGGGCGGGAAGCCTTGAAAGGACTGAAGCCGGGAGGCGTAATCGTGATCGTCGGGGCGGGCGCGATGGGGCGAATGCACGTCGACTTGGCCTTCGGCTACCGGCCACGCGCGATTGTGGTAGCAGATTTTCTGGAGGAGCGTCTGGGGCTTGTCCGGAAGCTCTTCGCGGCGCGGGCGGCGAAAGCAGGAGTCGCGTTGCACATTGTCCATGCCGCTTCTACTCCGGTTGAGAAAGTAGTGGACGAACTGACAGACCATCGCGGAGCGGACGACGTCATCGTTGCCGTCGGGTCGAAGAAAGCGATCGAAAGCGCCCAGCATCTGGTCGGGCGAGGCGCCGTGCTCAACCTCTTCGGTGGACTGAAAAAGGGCGACGATATCGTGGGCATTGACGCCAGCGCGGTCCACTACAAAGAGATCAACGTCACCGGGTCGAGTGGCGGCTCGCCGTGGGATATCGCGCGCACGCTGGAACTCATCGCGGCGGAAGAGATCGATGCCGGCGCGCACATCACCCGCATTGGCGATCTTGACCATGCTATTGCGCTGCTCGAACTCGTCAAGGCCCAGCAAATCGACGGAAAGGCCGTGGTATACCCACATCGGCGTACTAGGGAAATTCACAGCGTGGATTCGTGGTCGGGCGCGGACGAACGCGCCTACCTGCAGGCAAGCGAGATCTGAGTGTCACTCTCGGGCAATCGCACCTTCGTCGGCTTCGGCTTTGGCGCCATTCAAGCCGGCCTCTTCCTCTACGAAGCCTTTCGCTCGGGGAACTTTCGTCGTCTCGTGGTAGCGGAGGTCATGCCGAATGCGGTGAACGCGCTCCGCCAATCGGCGGGACAATACGCGGTCAACGTGGCCTACCATGACCGAGTGGAAGCGGTAGAGATTGGTCCGGTGGAGATCGCGAACCCGGAAGACGAACGCGACCGTGAGTTTCTGGCGGCGGCGGTGGCCGAGGCCGCGGAAATCGCAACCGCCCTGCCGAGTGTGACGCACTACAGCTCCGACTCCGCGGGAAGCGTGCATCGGCTATTGGCCGACGGTCTCAGGCGGAAGGCCGCTGCGAACGGCCCGCCAGCAGTCGTCTATGCGGCCGAGAATCACAACCATGCTGCCGAAATCCTGGAAGCGGCGGTCCTGAGTGCGATTTCACGGGAGGAGCATGATCGGGTCCGCGGCCGAGTCTCGCTTCTCAACACGGTAATCGGGAAAATGAGCGGCGTGGTCGCAGACCCGCATGAGATTCAAGAGCGCGGCCTGAAGACAGTCACGCCAATCAATCCCCGCGCATTCCTGGTGGAAGCCTTCAATCGAATTCTGATTTCAAAAATATCCTTTGGAGATACACTCGCTACCCGCGGCTTCCGCCGGGGCATCGAAGTGTTCGAAGAAAAGCCAGACCTGCTGCCTTTTGAGGAAGCCAAGCTCTACGGACACAACTCAACCCACGCCGTGGCGGCCTACCTCGGAGCGATCTTGGGTGCGGAGCGAATCGCCGATCTTGAGAAAGCTGCGGGAGTGAGCGCATTTCTGGAGGCCGCATTCATCGAGGAGTCCGGCGAGGCGCTAATTCGCAGGCATTGGGGCAAGGACACTCTCTTCACTCCCGAAGGCTACCGCGCCTATGCCACAGATCTGCTGGTGCGGATGTTCAACCCATACCTGGGCGATACGGTGGAACGGGTTGGGCGCGATCCGGGACGGAAGTTGGAGTGGGATGACCGGTTGGTGGGCACGGTCCGCATTGGCCTGCAGCAGGGTTTGAACCCTGTGCGTTACGCGGTGGGCACGGCCGCAGCCATGACTGCACTCGACAAGTCTTTCCTCGATGGAGGCGTGCCGTTGCAGAAACTCTTGGATCCGCTCTGGAACAAGGCTTCGCCAGATCCGGTCGAGAGGGAAGCGGTGCTACAAGCCGTCGAAGAAGGCCGAACGAGACTGCGGTTCTGGCGCAACGCTGGTTTTCCGAACCTGGAGGCGCTCGTCAAACAAAACCCATCCATTCGGCGCTGAGGTTCAGTGTTGCTCCGAGTTTGGTGCCCGTCTTGAGAAAATCAACCTGCCGACTCGATTCCGACGACCTCGGTCCGCCGGTGAGATTCTAAGGCAGCGGTTAAGAGTTCATGGCTCAGAGCCGTTTCCTCAGGAGTGACGCAGCCCGCAAACTGTTTTCGTCGCTGGCCTGTCGCCAACTCATACACGAAAGCGGCCCACATCTGGAGGATCGCGTCCGAGAATCCAAACTCGAAGATCGAACCGGTGATCGTCTTAAAGGCGGTCTCCTGCCCCATATCCAATTGTTGCCAGGACTGCTCGCCCCCGCCGTACTCCAGCAGTTCCAGACGGCGCGGATTCCTGGTGCTAAACCGCGCCGAGGCCTTCATACCGCGGATTTCCAAATACCAGGTGTTTTTCTCGCCCGGAGCGATGCGCTGGGTCTTCATCGTCAAGGGAAACACCGCCCCCCCCGCGCCGCAGTCGGCCTCGCAGAACAGCGTGGCATTGTCCCAGGTCCGGCAAGGCGCCATGCCTCCTTTGCCGTCGGGACGCCCGGTAACGATCTTGGAAAGAATCGCCCGCACATTCCGCGGCCGCCATCCCGCCCGAAAGGGGACGTGGCAGACATGCATTCCCAAATCCCCCATGCAGCCATACTCGCCATTGAACTCCACTTGCCGCTTCCAATTGATCGGCTTATGAGGGTCGAGATCGCTGGAGTGAAGAAAGCCGCAATTGACTTCCAGCACTCGCCCGAAAGCCTTTTGCTCAATCATGTCCCCGATTTTTTGCACGGCTGGGAAAAAGGGGAACTCCGACGAACAGCGCACCAGCAGCTCCGGGCGCTTTTGGGCCGCCGCCAAGATGGCTCGGTTCGCGGGCTGGTCGATGCCGAAAGGTTTCTCGCCCATCAGGTGCTTGCCCGCTTGGAGGGCCGCGCAGTAGAACTCCTGATGCAAGTGATGCGGGACGGCGCAGTAAACCGCTTCTACCTCGGGATTGGCCAGGAGTTCTTTGTAGTTACTCGTGACCTGCCGGACGGAAGGAAAATTCTCGGTATACCAGCGGCTCAGATCCGAAGGGGAGTCGAAACGATCGCAAATAGAGACCAGTTCCGGGCGGGCAGGCATATCCAGCACGTGGCACCACCGCGCCAGGGCACTGGCAAACTCACGCCCCATCAAACCGCAGCCAATCAATCCAAACCGTATCCTTCTCATACTCTCTCATTCAGTTAATGCAGTAAAACCACAGGAATTCGACAAGCGATAACCAGCACTGGCACTAAGGCGACCCGCAGCCTAGCCAGCCAGTCATCTTAAGATCCTGACATAGCACCTCGATCAGGACTCACTAAACTCGATCGGGACAGGCTCCTTTCGAAATCCATTGGTCGTAATCGCCTGGTACAAAATGCCAATAACAAACCAGATTCCACCCACCACTTTCGCTGGACGTTGGAGGTTCCACCAGATCCAGAAACAGAATACAAAGCCGAGGCCAGGGAGAAATAAGTCGTTGAACCAATGTCTTCGCTTGCCGACTCGTTCCTTAAAGTAGAACTGTTTGATGATCGCCAGATTCACTCCCATAAACGCGAGGAATGCACCGAAATTAATCAGTTCCGCTGCCCGCTCGAAGTCGAGAAATATGGCCCCTAAGAAGGCGATAATTCCGACCATCCATAGATTCCAGGTTGGAACCCGGTGGACCGGGTCAATGTAAGCGAATGGCCGGCGAGGCAGGGCATTGTCCCGGCCCATTCCAAACAATACCCTGGCGGCGCCCGCCTGACCGCCCAAGCCGCTCCCCAGACTGGCAACGATCAGAATGAAAGCCATTGCGTTGAAGAGGCCCATACCACCCACTCGCCGGGAAATATCGATAAAAGCAGTCTCGACATTGGGAAAGCTCGTGTAGTCGGGCCACACTCGTTGTGCGAGATAGACTTGAACGCCGCTAAAGATTCCCGTCAGAAAACAGACAAGTACCGTGGCCCGCAAGACGTTACGCTCCGGATCCTTTACTTCCTCGGAGAGTGTGGTCACGCCATCAAATCCTATGTAGGTCAGCGCAGCCAATGAAGTGGCCGTGGCGATGGAGGAGAAGTCAGTCGTGCCACGCGTGTAAAACGGCTGGGTTGAAAAGAGTGCGCTGGGGCCGTTCAAATGAAGCAAATAGCGCACAGCGAGTAACATGAAAGCTCCGATGACGCCGCACATTACGAAGAGCAAGGCTATGTTGGTGCGTGCCGTCGATTTTATACCGCGAAGATTCAGGTAGGTTATCGCGATCGATAGGATCGCAGCCCCCATCCAATAGGGCACCGCGGGGACCAGTCGGTTAATCGTGAGCGCTCCGTAGATGACGTTGACTATAGGAATGACCAGGTAGTCGAGCATCATCGCCCATCCCGTCAAGAATCCGAGATGGGCATTCAGGCCGCGGCCAACATAGGTATACGCTGAACCCGCGGCGGGATACACGGTGGCCATGCGGCCGTAGCTGAGAGCAGTCAGCATCATGGCAAACATGGCAATGAGAATGGTCGTGACGACGTGTCCCCGAGAAAGTTTGTCGGCGATTCCAAACAGGGGCACGGCCGCAATCGGCTGGATAAGCACAATGCCGTAGAAAACCAAATCCCAGAGCGTCAGGACCCGGCGTAATCCGGGGCTCGGTTTGGCCGCAACGCTCGATGCGGACTCAGGTTGGCTTGCCAGATAGCTCTCCCATGGACCTTATTTGAAGAGTTACATGTCCAAAGGGAGCCACTTTTTCACCTATGAGGGACATGTAAGTTCCCGCACTTTATTCCAGCTCAAGTCTTATCCGATTACTTCGATTCCGCCTAACCTGGCAAACTCTCTCAGCAGCGCTGTGTTATCTCCGTAAGAGACGATGTAGTGCTGTCCCATCACGTTTTGGGAAAACTCTTCCATGTCTCCGTGGAGAATGAACTCGATTCCGGGCAATTGCGGCGCAGGCGGAGTCCACCCCGCTTCTTCCCACGTTCTGGGAGTTTTAGCATTCCCCAAAGCAATATGAAGAACGTACTGGCCTCGACGGTGTGCCAGGCGGCACAAGGTAACTAATCCCGTCTTCAGTCGAGATACATTGAGCAAGCCACCCGCAATAAGTCCAAAGCTGCTGGGAGAGACTCGGACCGGGCCATCGACAATCTCGGATGGCACATAATCGGGAACACCCAGCAAGGCGCCGTTAGAAAAGAATTCGTAAAACTCCAGGTACGCAGCGATCTGTCCCGTTAGTGCGCGCGTCATCAACTGGGTGACGGCGCCCAGCGAATCGTTCTCCGGAATAGTACAAACATTGAGTTCGTCTGCCAGCAACATGAAAACCATGGCGGGTGGGAACTGCAGCAGTTTCTTCATTCCGTCGACGTCGGTAAGGGAAATTCCCTGGAACTTTCGCTCCGCCACTATTTCGCTGATTGCCAGGTAATACTTGATACCTTGTTCGAGACCTTTGGCGTTCGGTGGTTCTTCGAACGTCCACTTATCGCGAATGCGGACCAGCACAGAAGCAACTTCCGCGGGATCGACTTTGTCACTGCGTTGTACCATTTCCAACATTTCAAAAAACTCGATTTCTACCCCTAGTTGCTTGCGCAGGGAAACACCGTCGTGGAGAGTGTTGTACAGATTCATGTCCCTGTATCCCATCATTCCAATCTTGGAACTGCGCAGTGCCCTGACCGCCGAGGCTGCCCGCGCAATCCTGGCGATTTCATCCACCCTGGGGGGTGCATCATGAAAATTTGGAATGTACCGGAAATTGAAGCCGAGATCTTCCAAGGTCTGCCGCAGCGCAGTCGTTCCAGCTTGGTCGGCAGTGGTAACCAGGCGCCCCCCTTCGGTGCATCCCGATAGTCCCCACAGAATGATTGGAAAGTGGCGGAATTCGGAAAGCACGCGGACAATGGTGTAACTGGGGATCCAACCCGCCACGCAGGCAATCAGAAGGTCGAAGTTGCCGCCAGTAAGTTCAGAAATGGCCCGCTGTGCGGTCTCGCCTGCGGGATCGTCGCATACGGGAGCAGTACTGGAGATATCCAAGCCAGAGGAGGTTAACCATTGCATCGCCTGATCACACTTCTTCTGGATGATCTCTTTCGGTGTGTTGACTTCACCGAAGCCCACAAACGCGACCTTAGGATTTATCATGAAACCCTCCGCTAATAAAACGCGTGCTTATCTTTTCTGCCCATGAAAACAAACAGCGTTAAATCTCGCCCATCTTAAGCCACCTGTTACGACGCTAATAGCCCAAGCTCTTTTCGACCTCGCCAATCGACTCATCGATAATATCCATGCACTTGGCCGCTACTTCCAGGTTCATCACAATCGGAGGGCTCATTCGCAAAATGTGGCCAGCCGGAATCCAAGCTAACCCCTTCTGGAACGCTCTAACGTAAATTAACTTTCCCGCGACATCGAATGGCTCCTTGGTGGCGCGGTCTTTCACCAGTTCCACCCCCATCAAGCAGCCTTTGCACCGCACATCACCTACAATTGGATGATCCTCCTTCATCTTGGCCAGGCGTTTCAGGAAGAACTCCTCGAGGAGTTTCGCGTTGTCCAATAAACTTTCATCAATGATGGCTTCGATGGAAGCCAAGGCCGCGGCGCAGGCCATCGGATTCCCGCCATAACTGGTTGAGGCACTGATCTTGTCGACGGAATCGGCGTAGGGCCTGCGCACGACCATGGCCGTCACGGGAAAACCGTTGCCAAAACCCTTTCCCAGCGTGACCACGTCGGGAAGCGTGTTCCAGTGTTCCATAGCTAGAAACTTGCCTGTTCTTCCCATGCAGGTGAGGACCTCGTCCGCGATGAGCAGAATCCCATGCTGGTCACACCACTTGCGCAGTTTTGGGAAAAAATCGTCCGGCGGAAAGATGGAACCGGACCAGCCTTGAATTGGTTCAAGAACGATGGCCGCAACTTGCCCAGTCGTGGCTTCCTTTATGAATTCATCGTAGAACGTTATGTAAGCATCAGTGTCAATACTGCCATCTTGTTTCTTGAATACTGGTCGATACGGATTGGGGCGAGGAACCATGTAAAAACCGGGAGATCGAGTGGGACCACTTACTCGTGTCATGCGTGCCAAACTCACGGCATGACCGCTCTTGCCGTGGAAATCTCCGTAACAGGACAAGAATTCATGCTTGTTCGTCGCCGCGCGTCCAACTCGCAGCGCTGCTTCTACCGCCGTCGTACCGCTGTCATAAAGCTGGATTCCCGAGAGATCGCCTGGGAGTATCTCACTTAGTCGTTCCAGGAGCCGCAGTTTGACTGGAGTCGTGAAGTCATGGCAGTTCATGAGCTGGCCGGCGGCCTTCTGTACGGCCGCGGTGACTTTGGGGTGGCAGTGGCCCAAGGTCGTCACATAAATGCCAGAGGAAAAATCGAGATAGGTGTTGCCGTCCACGTCCGTCAAGGTGCAACCATGACCACTGTCGAAAACTACTGGGCAAAGGGTTACCTGGCTGGAGTAACCCTTCATAAACTGCACAGCCCGACCATGCATTTGCTTTGACTTCGGACCGGGCACGTCGGTTACTATGTGCGGGTAACGAGAGAGATCAACGGCAGCCCATTCAATGCTGGGCATTTCAGTTTTCTCCGGGGAAAGCAACGTCATAAGCTGCTCCGCTCAACAGTCGTACATACATTAAGACAAACGAACGTCCTCGCGGACGGGTGACGACGCCGCACGACCAGGACCGGTCGTACGGGGATCGCAATGAACAAAACGTACTTTATATGTGAATATTATGATCTGTCAAGTATTATTTCCTGTACATTTAGACGATTTATTCCATATTGTATGATAGTTTTGAACAACAGAAGACAGTTATGACGCAATCAGAGAATGATCTTTGGCTGGGGCTGGATTTGGGAATCTCGACTGTCAAAGCGGCAATCTTCGACAGCCGAGGGGTGCTGGTGGCGGCGGCGAGCGACGAATATCTGATCATGCCCGACGGCGATATTGTCGAGGCCGACCCGGAGGTCTATTGGGCGCCGATGGTAAGAGTCATCCGAAAAGCGCTGGCAAAATGGGGCGGCAATCCCAGTCAGATCCGGGCGCTCTCGGTGTCCAGCCATACGGAAACTGTAATCCCACTGGATGCGGACGGTGCTCCAGTCCGGCCCGCCATGGTTTGGATGGACAACCGTTCTCGGCCGCAAGCTGCCGAACTGGAACAGGAGATGGGCGCCGCCCACGTGTTTCAAATTAGTGGGCAGCCTGAGATCAACCCGATTTGGCCGCTGACAAAAATGCGCTGGATGGCCCAGAACGAGCCGGATCTCTTACAGAAAACGGCCAAGTTTCTTCTCCCAGAGGACTACATTCTGTTCCGTCTCTCCGGCAAGATGGTGGCCGAGCAGACGGTTTGGAGTTCCTCGCTGCTGCTGGATATTCGCAGCAAGACTTGGGTACCGGAAATGCTCAGTTTTGGTGGCGTGTCCGCCGAACAACTGCCTGAGTTGTGCGCTCCTGGCGCGTGCATCGGAAATGTTACCGGCGCAGCCGCGCGCGAGACGGGCCTGAGCCGGGATACGCGCGTCGTGGCTGGCGCGATCGATCAGGTGTGTGCCGCCGTCGCCGCCGCCAACATCGTTCCGGGAGTGGTTAGCGAGAGCACGGGATCGGTGCTCGCATTGTTGGCGACCACATCAGAACCCATTCTCCACGAAAATAGCCGCATTCCCTGCCATATTCACGCCCTTCCGGACACCTATTGCCTGCTGCCCTGGAATCCCACCGGCGGCATGGTATTGAAATGGTTCAAAGATATGCTGGCCGGCGCAAACGCTGATGCGGCGGCCGGCCGGATAAGCTACGAACAGCTCAGTGGCGAGGCTGAGTTAGTGCCGCCTGGGTGTGATGGTCTGGTGATGCTTCCTCATTTAGCCGGAGCTCTGTTCCCGGAATACAATCAAATCGCTCGAGGAGTGTTTTACGGAATTACTCTCAGCCACACGCGAGGACATTTTGTGCGATCGATCATGGAGGCGATCGCGTTTCTGATCCGTCGGGATTTGGAAGGTCTGAGTCGGATGGGCGCGGGAGCAAAGGAAATACGGATTCTCGGCGGCGGCGCGCGCAGCCGCATCTGGTCGCAGATCAAGGCAAACGCTTGCCAGATTCCCGTAGTTATTCCGGCACAGGAGGAATCCGCGGCTTTGGGAGCGGCAATTCTGGCTGCCGTGGGATGCGGTTTCTATCCCGACATTCCCTCCGCGGTCCAGGCGATGACGACGATACGGGAGACGATCGCGCCGGATTCTTCTCAACAGGCCGTATATGACTCCGCATACGCCCTTTATCAGAAGCTGTATGAATCCGTGAAAGACTTGTATGCTGACTGCGACCACATAAAAGAGCTGGCGAGGCGATAAATCCGTGATATCCATCTATAGAGCGACGCCC
>Ga0326728_10007497_pt1 | contig 27940 bp, 17 predicted proteins | sample MB3enrmetagenome_FD_207602 | JGI IMG/M metagenome (GOLD analysis project Ga0326728, IMG submission 207602) | Lab enriched peat soil microbial communities from McLean, Ithaca, NY, United States - MB31MN | ecosystem: Environmental > Terrestrial > Soil > Wetlands > Peat | place: USA: New York...
CGAGCAGGTATAAAAAAAGTAATTCTACCAAAAGAAAACGAAAGTGATCTGGATGATGTACCAGAGGATGTAAGAAGTGAACTTAACTTTGCAACTGTAGAGACTATTGAGGAGGTCTTAAAAGAGGCGCTAGACATTAACATTTTCAGATCGGTTTTGTCATATGCAGGAAATAATTTTGTACCTATACAAAATATTTAAACATATCCACCTGCAGGATAAATGTTGCATTTTTCTAGAACTGTAAAATTTCACGATTCGCAGATGTACACCAGAGTGCCATCAATTTTCCATATATAAGAATAGCTTAAAGAGGATTTTGATAAACCCAAAATTTTTTCATCTGCTTAAAATAATATCTAAAGGACTCATAAAATCAGAGTTTTGAAATCAGAATTTATCTTTTTAAATCAATAATTTTCGGATCGCAGATTTTATACACAGTTTTTGTAGTAAATTCTATGTATTCACGAAAGTTAGATCCATTTATAAAAGAATTCATTTCTTTTCTTCAAAAAGAGCAGGATATTTCTCTTTTAATGGTATGAATAGCTCTTCGCCTAATTTTGCAGCATGAAGTGTTTTCACTTTTGAAACTGGTCGAGTGATAAGTTCTTAGCACCTTCAAGCGGCTCTTCAATTATATTTTGTATTCCAATTAAATACTGGAATTATTTTAGTATGTGTTGAAAGTTGGTTTTAAAAATGTTGCGGGGTTGATTGGTAAAGTGAAATAAAAAGTTGAACCTTTACAAAATTCAGATTCTACCCATATACATCCACCATGCCTCTCTATAATTCTTTTACAGATTGCAAGCCCTATTCCTGTTCCCGGATATTTTTCCCTATTCATTTATTCCAGAAACTCTACCACTAGCTTATCACTGGCTTATTCAGTACTATATTTCCGGACTATAAGCTAGGATACCTATATTCTAACCGTGAAAACGAGACAAAGTTTAGTATCTAGTTTTAAACATAAAAGCAAATTAGACTGGAAAACTGGTTTGCTAAATATTAAATGTGTATGCGTTTTTCTATACTTTTTAGTTTGTGAGTGTAGGTACTAGTGAATACAATAGTAATGGAGAGTTTACGTTGAGATATATACATATGCTTTACTTTAAAAACTATGCAAGTACGAAAGAGAAAAAAATTGCTCTCAGATTTTAAAGAAAAAATTGAGAAATGTGTGCAAAGAAAACAAACAAGAAATAAATCTAAATTCTTTAAAAATAGACAATTTGAGATAGAATTAAACTATTAATACTAAATATTGTAATTTATTTTGTAAGCAATTCGTTATACTCTTGGATACTTGATTTTTATGAACCATTTTAACTCAATAAAAATATCTTTAACAAATGTTGGGGATATTTTGGCTATAGTCATTTTTTTCATATTTACACTTGCTTCTAGAACATTATATAATGGTCCATATTCACCATTCAATAATTGGTTAAGTGACTTGGGGAATTCAAGTAAAAATCCCTCATGGTACATTTACTTTGACATCGGATGTATTTTACTAGGGTTTGCCGTTATCATACAGACAGTAGGCCTGGTAAGATGGAAAACCATTAATCGAAATCAAGATAACCTTATCCTGATATCGCAATATTGTGGACTTTTAATGGCGATTGCTGTTATTATGGTGGGCATATTTTCAGAGGATTATGGTAGAATACACTATATAGTAGCAGCAGTATTTTTTGCACTACTATTAATCTTCATGACAATTATAAATATTGCGCTAAAGACCCATACAAAATATATAAAATGGATCTGGTACTATGCTGTTCTATCAATCTTAACAAATGTTACATTTATACTCACATTTATTATTGGATTAGATATATACATTTTAGAATGGCTAGTAGTATTTAGTGGATCAATCTGGATGGTATTAATTTCTTATAATGCATTAAAAATAGAAGACTATGTTAACAATTAGAATTCAATATTTCAAGCTTAACCAATTACACGCTTATAGAAAGCGGAGCCTTTTGGGTATAAAATGAAGATCTCCTTTCAACATGAAAATCAAAATGTCAAATTAGGGCTACAAACTCTTTCATACAATTTTAGAATCTATAACCTTTTACTTTTCATTAACCGAATCCCGCAGGAACTTATGCAAAATTCCGCCGTGTAGGTAGTACTCTATTTCAACAGTAGAATCGAGTCTCAATATTACATGAAAATGTATTTCTTCCTCTTTTTCGTTCTTTGCCCTTACGAAAAGCTCTCCTTGCGGCTCCATGTTTTCAATGCCCAATATATCATAGCTTTCCTTTCCCGTGAGACCAAAGGTATCTGCATTTTCTCCATTTTTAAACTGCAGTGGGAGAACTCCCATGCCAACAAGGTTGTTTCTGTGTATGCGTTCAAAGGATTCGGCAATGACTGCCTTTACTCCGAGGAGAAATGTACCTTTAGCTGCCCAATCTCTGGAACTTCCTGTCCCATACTCCTTTCCTGCGATAATTATGAGGGGAATATTATTTTCAGCATAAAGCATAGCTGCGTCATAGATTGAAATTTCTCTGAATGGTTCATTTGAGCAGTCTTCTTTTTGTGGATTGTATAAAGTCCAGCCACCTTCCTTGGTCACGAGTTTATTCCTTAGTCGAATGTTCCCGAAGGTTCCGCGTATCATTACCTCATGATTACCCCTGCGGGATCCATAAGAATTGAAGTTTTCAGGATCCACACCCCAAGATATCAGGTATTTGCCTGCAGAACTATCTGATGGGATGTCCCCTGCAGGAGATATATGGTCTGTAGTAATGCTATTTTCGAAAAGGGCTAGGACTCTGGCATTTCTTATATCCTCCGGCAAAGGCGAAACGAGCGAAAAATCCACAAAATAGGGCGGTTCTTGGATATAGGTGGATATGGGGTCCCAATCATAGAGAGTACCGGCTGGAGCTTTCATATCTTTCCAGACTTTAGGACCCTCCAGAAAACCTGAATACTCTTTTTCGAACATTGAAGGCTTAATGCTGCTCTTCTCAACATCTCTGATTTCCTCCTCTGCAGGCCAGATATCCTTGAGGTAAACAGAGCGCCCGTTGGGGTCATGAGCGAGTGGATCAGTTTCTAGATTGATATTTACAGTACCTGCGATTGCATAGGCGACTACAAGAGGAGGAGAGGCAAGATAATTTGCTTTGACAAGTGGATTGATCCTTCCTTCAAAATTTCGATTCCCACTGATTACGGCTGCAACAGTGAGATCATTTTTTTTCACTTCCTTTGCAACTTGTTCCAGTAGAAGTCCACTATTCCCTATACAGGTCATACAACCATAGCCAACCGTGTGGAAACCTAGAGCTTCTAGATAGGGCATTAGGCCTGCATATCTCAGATATTCCGTCGCTACTCTTGAACCAGGAGATAGACTAGTTTTTACATACGGCTGAACATGCAGGCCCTTTTCCACTGCCTTTTTTGCGATCAGCCCGGCTCCTATGAGAACATGTGGATTTGAGGTGTTGGTACAGGAGGTAATGGATGCAATCACTACAGAACCATGTGTTACCCTGGGAGTCCTCTCCGGGAATTCCATTCCCTTTACCTCTTCTTCGATAGGGGACTCAAATTCCTCTACAGGTGTTCCACCTTCTCCTATCCAGCGCTGGTAAGCAGGATCTCTGGAAAGCTCAATTTCAGCTTCTTTCTTCCTAATAAAGATTTGCTGCATTGTTTCACGGTATTTTTCAGAAACTTCACTCAAAAAGACCTGGTCTTGGGGGCTTTTCGGGCCTGCAAGACAGGATTTAACAGTACTCATATCAAGTTCCAGGGTACTGCTAAACATAGGTTCAGGTTTGTGGATTGAATATAGAAGATCCTGAGCTTCAAGGTACTTTTTCACAAGATCAACCTGCTCTTCTTCTCTACCAGTCTTTCGCAGGTAGTTCAGAGTCTCAGTGTCAGGTGGGAAAATTCCAAGAGTTGCACCATACTCCGGAGCCATGTTGGATATAGTTGCCCTATCCGGAAGGCTCAGGGAGCTTAAGCCAGGTCCATAAAATTCCACGAATTTACCAACAACGCCCTTGTTTCTTAGCATTTTCGTGATTGTCAGGACCAGATCTGTGGCATTGACTTCTGAATGGAGTTTTCCGTATAGCTTGAAGCCAACAACCTCAGGGACAGAAATATAGTAAGGCTGCCCGAGCATTACTGCTTCGGCTTCTATACCTCCTACACCCCAGCCTAGTACTCCTATCCCGTTGATCATTGTGGTATGTGAGTCCGTCCCTAAAAGGGTATCCGGGAATGCGAATAGCTCTCCCTCTTTCTCATTGAGATGCACAAGCGGTGTCAGATATTCAAGGTTCACTTGATGAATGATTCCTCTACCTGGAGGCACAATTCTAAAATTTTTAAAGGCTTTTTGGGCCCAGCGGAGGACGGAATATCGTTCTCTGTTGCGTTCGAACTCTTTCTTCTCATTTTCCTCAAGAGCATATGTTGTCCCATAGAAATCAACCTGAACTGAGTGGTCAATTACGAGATCTACAGGGATGATAGGTTTTATTTTCTCGGAATCGTCTCCTAGACGCTGCATTGCGGAGCGGAGGGCTGCCAGATCTACTACAACAGGAACACCTGTAAAGTCTTGCATGATCACCCTTGATGGAATGAAAGGGATATCTCTCTCACTTATATTTTTAGGAGTCCAGCCAGCAAGAGCCCATACATCCTCGACAGTTATTATTTGCTTTTCAGTATCTTCATGTCGGAGGAGGGATTCCAGCAGGATTCTTATAGAGTAGGGAAGCAGAGAAATCCCTTCAAACCCCTTTTCTTTCAGTTTGCTCAATCTGTAAATCGTAGCTTTTCCAGAAGCTGTTTCGATAAAATCTCTTACCCCAAAGGGGTCATGGCTTTCTCTCATGATTCCTTACCTCCAGTAAGAATATGAAATTGGAAATGATATATTATGACTCTCTCTTTATTCTATGAAAGCTTCTTCTGTCCTGAGACATTTTATTTCTTCTGGCTTAATATTACATTTTTTTAAATGTGGGAGTTTTTCTATGCTGAGCTTTACTGCAGTGTCCCGATTATTCTGTAAAAATCACAAAGCTCAGGAAATTGTGAGGAGAGCATCAGACATCTATTGTGAGGAGAGCATCAGACATCTAATAACCAACTGCATACAGCATTCAAAAGTATAACTTCTAATTAACAGCAAAACTTCGAATTTACAGCAAATTTACAACATTGACTTTCTTTACTTTACCCGTATATGTACGTGGACATTATCAAATTAACTTATCCTTGCATATTTTTTAATCCACTTTCACTCAATTTTATTTCATTTAAAAAAATTTATATTATTGCTTCTGATGCTTCTATTTTAGTCTTAACAAATACTTCCATTATTTCCAACGTCATGAATTTTTCCTGTCAAAATTATACACTTATCATTAATTAAAATAAAAATCAAGTTTTTTTAATAGAAAATTAATCTGGATATTTCAATCTGCTGCCCCTTTCTGTCATTCCCAGATCATTATCTTATTTAAGATTCTTTCAATTTCCAAAGAACCTATTATAGTCAATGGATTCTGGTATATAGTACACATATAATATCAGGAACTAATATCTTTATACATCTTTTGAATTTTCCTGATAAAACAATAAAATAAGCATCTTAAACGTCGAACATGTCATATAATGGGCTATGAATTTTAATTTTACAGACTTTTTGGATAGCTATATCCAGCTCCTATTTTTGAAAAAGTAAAAGTCAATGATTGATGTAGAGCTTTTTTTACTAATCCTTCAAAAGCAAGGGGCTGCAAGAATTGTACAACCCAGCCCTTATGAAAATGTAATAACTGCATGTTTTTCTAGCTTTTATAATCTTTTTTACCATTTAGATATTTTCTAACGGATATTAATATTTGGTTTTCAGCAGATAATAATATATTCATTTGCATCCTATAGTAAGAACGGTACTTTACATAATCTGAAAGATGGAATCTATCATTGAAGTCAGTAGATATTTTTTACTTTTCAGAGTGCTCTACAAGTAGCGACATTTATGAATAATTCTACATCTTTTTATTATGACAGCTCTATTTTGTATCAGAGTTTTATTTATCATAATAGATTTAATTGACCCAAATTTAACAGATTATACTAAAATATCACATTGAAATATCAAGGTAACAAAATATAAATTTCCAAAAAGCCGATTTTTAAAATCCTTTCTTTGTCTCAAACTATTAAAACTATATCAGGCTTATCTGTTTTCAAAAATTAAACTTTTTTCAATCCCATAATTCGTCCATCTTAGCTTTGAGTACTTGATTGATTAAAGTTCCAATATTTAATCCTAAAAAGGCATCAAATCACTTAGTATTTGTGCCTTTCCATCCAATTTGTGGCCACCATTTCAAATAGGAGCTATTAAAATAAACACGGATAGGTCACTGATAGGCTCAATGTAAGGTTCTCATTCGATGATAATGGAGGAATTGTATGCTAGCCCACACAAAATAGATTACAGAGTCACTAAATGAATTGGGTTTTCAAAAAAGAAGGATTTTATACCGCATGCTTGGTAGATGTGTGGTGGCTTTGACGACTCTGGCAGAAACAGTAACAGGAACCATTATTATGGTATGGATCATAATAGAGAACAGGATTGTTCCCATGAAATATTTGGCCGTGGCGATTTGTTTGATGCTTTTCCTTATTTAAAATGGACCTCAGCTGAACTAATCGTGTTTCAGTAATGTTTCACACACGATTTTTTTTGACTACTGCTTCCCTGATTAAATTACATTCTCATAAATATCGATCCTTCTAGTCTCTATACTTGTTTCTAGTTAGGGAATGCCACAAATACTATTCTCCCTTTAGAACTCTTTCATTAATCTTTTCCATCATATTTATAATTTTCATTTTTTTCAGTGATGATATGAGAAATAACTCAATTTTGTTATTCGCACATTATTATAGAATATAGACTATACAACCAATTAAAGTACAAGGGAACTTTTAAAATATAAATATGGATTAATATTCACTAACTAATATATACTAATGATTATAAACAATGATTCTGAACTTATATAATTAAACTTAAAATCAAATTCCAATACCCTAATATAGTTGCGAGTGTGGTAGGTGACTGGAATTTAAAAGGATAATTGCAATTTTGTCAATAGTATAATTTATTAGTTTAATTGTGTAAGTCCTAAACCGATTAAAATTGGATCAGACTGAATAAAATGTGATGTACATACATCTACATGAGGTTAATATGGAGTTCAAAGCATGAGTATACAAATTAAAAAGACAACTGTTATTTTACTAGTAGTTGGTTTATTACTGTCAGTGACAGCTGCAGCAGTAAGCGCCAAAAACGTAAATGGTACACCTGGTACACCTGGGACACCTGGTACAAATGCCAACGCTGGAAGCGGGGGCAAAGGTACAGATGGCACAAGCGGCGGACCAGGGGGAGCAGCTACTGGATCCGGAAAAGGCGGAGTCGGCGGCGTTGGCGGAGTCGGCGGAAACGCCGGTTCACTCTCTATAACAAGCAATGTAGGAAACGCTAATTCTCCAGTGATCATAGACGGCAGCTTGGCCGGAAACGGTGGAGCTGGGGGAGCTGGCGGACAAGCCACCACCGGAATAGGTGGATTTGGCGGAGCTGGGGGAGCTGGCGGAACAGGCGGATCTGTCTCTATAAAAGGCAATGTAGCTTCTGACGTGATCGTAGACGGTGGCCTGGGCGGAGTAGGTGGAGCTGGGGGAGCTGGCGGACAAGCCACAACTGGAACAGGCGGAGACGGCGGAGCTGGGGGAGCTGGCGGAACAGGCGGATCTATCTCTATAAAAGGCGCTGTAGACTCTAAAGTGATCATAGCCGGCGGCTTGGGAGGACCTGGTGGGAATGGCGGAGCTGGCGGAGCTGCTACGGATAGCGGAAATGGCGGAAATGGCGGAAACGGCGGTAACGGCGGAGACGGCGGAGCAGTCTCTGTAACAGGCACGTCAAATGGCCATATAGTCGGTGGAATCGGCGGACCTGGCGGAAATGGCGGAGACGGCGGACAATCCATCAGTGGAAATGCCGGAGACGGTGGAACAGGCGGATCTGGCGGAAACGGTGGAGCAGCAAAAGGACCTAACGCACAAGGAGGAATAGGCGGACCCGGTGGAAATGGCGGAAATGGCGGAGACACAGTCAGCGGATCCGTTGGACTCGGCGGAAAAGGAGGAGATGGTGGTGTAGCTGGTATTGGTACTGGCGCAGGCGCAACTAATGGCTTCGCGGGTCCCGATGGTGTAGCGGGCCATAATGGTGTTGCTGTTAGCCCAATATGAATGTCATAAAAACAAATAGTCTAATAATTGAGATAACTATTTAACCTGGAAAAAAGGTATCAATAGCAATCTTTACTAAAATCCATCGAACAAATTTAGATAGATTTATTTTTGAACTGTTGGCTATTGATAATATTTTTTATTTTCCAACCATTTGTATTTGTTGCATCAAAATCGATGCCAATCAGCTGATTCTTGTCAGCAGAATAGCTACATCATTGATCAAACCTGAAATATGAGTAATTTACCAGTTTTAATAAAAGGAATAAAAAGGTTCATACGATTTTCAACAACTAATGGACACTTCCAACATTCGGTTTAATATTTTTATATTTAGATATTAATAATAAGTAAACCTATATTTAAGTCATTTACGCAATAATTTTTTATTGTTTTTACCCCCATCATGCCCAAATTCTTATTATTTTTACTGGAATTTAAAGTTTAAATAGGCTCTTTTGGTTGTTTGAAATGGTGCCAATTTACCAGTTTTTATCATAACTAATTCTCAAATAATTGCTACTTTTAGCTACAAATTAACAAATAATTTTAAAATTAATTCGATTTGTTTGATAACCGTACCAAATAATACCAAAATAATGCAGTCTTTTATCACAAAAACTTATTCTATTGACAGAATGTATTTATAAAAAAAGAAAAATGTTAAAGTAATAGAGCCTAAAATATAACTTAGAATCGTATGAAGAAAACAGAGGCATAAAACCCATTTATAAGCATATGATAAAATTTTGGGGTTTGTCAAAAAAGAAAGTAAATTTTCGCTTAAATCATTAAGAAGGAGATCATAAATGTCATTATTCGGAACTAATGGTGTACGTGGTATAGCTAACGAATATCTGAATCCAGAACTTACACTTAATTTAGCCAGAAGCCTTGGTACATACATGGGCTCAAAAGGCACGGTTGCTATAGGCTGTGATACCCGCATCTCTGGGCAAATGTTGAAATCAGCTGCAATTTCCGGAGCCCTTTCAACGGGCCTGAATGTAATTGATGTGGGAATTGTTCCCACTCCTTCTATCCAGTATTATGTTCGCGACTACGCCGATGCTGGGATCATTATTACCGCATCCCATAATCCAAGAGAATATAATGGAATCAAATTTATTTCGAGGGATGGCTCGGAGTTTCCCAGGGATGGAGAAAAAGATATCGAGAAAATTTATTACTCAGGGAAATATGGCATCGTATCCTGGGAAAAAACGGGTAGCTTCAGAGTGGATCCTATAGTCAATGAGTACTATACCAAAAGCATCATCAATTCAGTAGATACCGAAAATATTCGCAATCGCAGATTCAAGGTAGTTGCTGATACAGGCTGCGGAGCAGGTTCCCTTACACTTCCTTTTTTACTACGTGACCTGGGCTGTCAGGTGCTCACTCTTGGAGCTCAGCCTGACGGAACTTTCCCTTGGCGAAATCCAGAACCTACACCTGAGAACCTAACAGAACTATTAAAACTTGTAAAAATAACAGGAGCTGATATGGGAGTAGCTCATGACGGAGATGCGGATAGAATAGTGTTTATAGATGAAAATGGGATTTTCATAAACGATGAAGTTCTGCTTGCCATGATGGCAAAATATATGCTTGAACATGAAAGTGGACCTCTTGTAACCCCTGTTAGCTCTTCGCAGCGTATGTCAGATGTCGCAAATGAGGCCGGAGTTGAACTCTACTGGACTGCTGTTGGCTCCATCAATGTCGCTCGAAAGATGATGGAAATAAATGCAGTATTCGGGGGAGAAGGCAATGGAGGCCTCATTTTTCCCAAACATCAGTATTGTAGAGACGGAGCAATGGCCTGTGCCAAAATTCTTGAAATCTTGTCTAGTGGAAAGAGACTCTCAGAGCTTGCTAAAAGTGTGCCTGAATATTTCAACGCAAAGACAAAAATCCCCTCTAAAAATACGCAGGCTACAATGGAAAGAGTGAAACTTAAAGCTTCAGAACTCGGGTTCAAGATAGATACTACAGACGGAATTAAAATATGGTACGAAGATGGCTGGATTCTTATTCGCCCCTCTGGGACGGAACCATTTTTCAGAATATTTGCTGAGGCAAAAAAACAGGTAAGGGCAGAAGGACTCATGCATGAAGGTATGAATATGGTCATAAGAGCAGAGAAGGCTTCAAACCTCGAATGAATTTTTCTGTAAGCTAACTGAAAAATCTGAAGTTTTGTAGGAATTAAGTTAGTTTTTGGATCTTAAATTTCTTTTCAAGTGTCCTTATTTAAGTTTCCATCCCTTTATTTTTTAATTTTCTTAGTGTTATTCCTTACTTTGAGTATAGTATTAATATCTTTTTTTCCAAAGAATTGTATTTTCTTTATCAATTAGTATGATTTTATATTTGATAAATAGCAATAAACCCTAATATAGCAACTATTTTGAGGAATATAGACTATAAAAGAAGCATCCCACGCCCACAATTATTTCATCACTGAAGTCTTAATACACTGAAAACGTGGATATCCTAAATTGAAAAAAATAAAAGAAAATTTGAGAGTACTATTTAACCACTATTTGATATTTTGATTTTTATGCTAAAAAAGATTTTCATCTTTTAGAGTAATGAATAAGTAATATTGGTCAACAAATTTTCGACCTACTCTTTATAATTCCGTTTTGATAGATAATTATGTCCTTGATAGTTATTTTTTCCAAATTTTAATAGAATTTTTTATATGAATTTGACAGATTATAAGGCTAACCGAGGAAAAATATAATATTGTGTAAAAAATTAAAGTAGAAACATACTAAAATGGAACAAAACTTATGTACTAGATCCTATTTTTTAGGTTTTTTGATTGAAAGGTGACAAATACGAAACAGCCTTTATAAAATAATAGAGTTTTATAAAATCATTTTTGACGAAAAGATGATTTTCATTCCAAATGGAATTTATGCTACCAAAATTAGGAGAATTTCTATAAACCTCTGATTTTTACGAGTCATTTAATATCCCTTTTATAAGCATATGACGAAATTTGGGAATTTATTGAGATCATCTTAAAGGAATAATCGGTAAATAAGACCAACAAAAAGACATGTCCAACGAAAACAACTTGAAAATGGAAATTAAGCTAAAAATCAGGAGTAAATAGGAATATTCAATGGGATAAATATAGATTAAAAAGGAAACAAACCTGAAATAAAATTCAGATTACTGAAGTCGGTGAGAATATATGGAAACAGGATTAAAAAATAACTTATGTTAGAATATCTCACCTAGTTTATTGAATTCTACATTCTACATCTGTGTATATCTACGGAATGTAAAATACGATTCAAAGTTATATTTTATTCTCTTTGACTTTAACATTTTTCTTTTGTACAAATACATTCTAGCGAAAAATAAATTTTTGTAATAAATAACTTAATCAATTAATACAATCTTTCAAATTTGGTTTATAGGTTTCATAATAAAAATAATTAGCTCAAATATTTACAAAAGTTTGTTCCTCATAAAATGCATACATCTATTCACCAATCAGAAATCCAAAGTTGAACAAAGTAAAGTACAAAAAAGAAAGAAACTTAAAAGTTTCTCCAGCATTTCTTTTCTTCAGTATTTTCTGTAACTATACAATGCCAGATGGCTTAAATGTGAATATTTACATTGAAAACTAAATCTTTTTTTCGAATTGTGATCAACTCGCTGATTCACTAGAATTATTCAAACCCAACGTTTCAAATAGATAAGTCATAATTAATAGAACAAATTTGATATCTATTCGTAGAAGTTCTTTTTTTCATATTCTTCGGTGTTTTTCCCAGTACCCTGTGAGTTTGCCTTCAAGGGCAAGTTTTCCGAGCTCACTCTTAACTCTGGCACTTACTTCTGCTGGAACAACAGATGAATACGGTGTTCCTGGAAGTGGGGTCAGGTAATGTACCCTGACAATTCCTCCTTTTCTGCAGATCCAGCGAATTATGTCAAGGTTTTTTTCCTGATCCTCTTTGGTTTCGGTTGGGAAGCCGAAGATGAAGTCTACTGTTGGGGTAATTTTATATTTTAGGCAACACTCCACGGCTGAGATACTATCTTCTACAGTATGTCCCCTCCGGATCTCTTTGAGAATTCGATCGCTTCCGGACTGGGCACCAAAGCTAAGGCTGTAGTTTGCGCAATATTTCCTCACAAGTTCAGCTGATTCTTCAGTCACAAATTCGGGGCGCACCTCTGAAGGGAAAGTCCCTAAAAATATTTTCTTATCGGGCATTTCGTGAAGGGAAGACAGCAGTCTTTCCACCTCGTCAAATCTGGGGTGAATTCCATCACTTCCATAAGCAAAAGCATTGGAGGCTATAAATCGAAGGTCTCTATAGTATACGGAATTTTTCAAGATGGAATTAATACTTCGATGCCTGATTTCTCTTCCGAAAAGCCTGGGGGTCTGGCAGTATTTACAGTACCAGGGGCATCCCCTGCTGATTTCAATCGGGGCACGAAGTTTTGTTGGGTCAAAACAGGGATAGCTATCCAGATTTACATAGGGTCTTTTTGGGGTTGTGACAATTTTGCCTGTTCCGGAGTCTTTATAAGCAATACCCTTTATTTTTCTTGGATCTCCCCCTTCCTGCAAAACCTTCACAAGTTCTGGAAGGGTTTCTTCACCTTCTCCAAGGACAACATAATCAAAGTATTCAAGTGTTTCATCTGGAACTCCTGATGGGTGAGGACCTCCTGCAATAAAAATCGAATCTATTTTTGCATTTTTGACTTCCGTGAAAACCTTTGCCGCCTGTCGCGTTGTAAAACTGTAAATCATGATACCTTTTAGTGGCCTATCTGCAAACAAGGCCTCTGGTAACAAAGGAGCAAGGACTGCAAAGCTATAGGAGTTTTTCTTGGTGTAACGAAAGTGTACATCCATTATATTTTGCTCCTCTTTTTTTAGAAATTTCGGTTTTCCTCATGTAATGAGTTTAAAAGGGATCAGAGTAAAGCATAGAAGACCAAGGATAAACATAACAATCCCAATAAGAATTCGTTTTCGATCTAATTTTACTTCATCATTGAGGGGAGAAGGATGCCCCATTGCTGTGAAAGCCCATAGGAGTACAGCCCAGAAAATCCATATAAGTCCGTCCTCCTTCAGCCAACAAATTACATAGAGCCCTACCAGAAGCAGGATACTCGGCATTAGAATAAAAATATTTTCTGCCTTTTTGCCCAACATAGCCCTGATTATATGTCCTCCATCAAGCTGGCCTGCAGGAAGAAGATTTAGAAGAGTTACTAACATTCCTACCCAGCCCGCAAAGGCTACAGGATGTAGGTTTCCTCCTTTAGCACCTGCAAGATTTTGGATAAATACAAAAAGAGGGGGCAGGCCTATATTAAAAATCAGAAGATCCGGTAAATGTTTAGATGAAGGTAATTTAAGATTGAATCCTATGAAAGTAACTGCAACAGACAGAAGTAACCCTGCCAACGGTCCTGCAATTCCAATATCAAAAAGGGCTTTTCGACTGGGTAGAGGTCCTTTATAACGAATTACTGCTCCTATAGTGCCGATAAAAGCAGGAAACGGGATGAAGTAGGGAAGTGAGACCTCCATTCCGTGGTACCTGGCTATCACATAATGGGCCATCTCATGGGAACCGAGAACTGCCATTATTGCAAGAGTAAAAGGTAAACCTTTGAAAAGTTGCAGAGGTTCGTTTAGGGGTTCCACTCCGAACAACCAGGCTCCGCAAATCATGGTTGTAAAAAAAGTCGCTATGAAAAGGACAAGGATTATCCAGATATTTTTCGTTGTCTTTTCTTCAGGGGCAGCTAGCAGAAAATATTCTCCAAGTTCATACTTTAGATCACACCGAAACCCAAAATGGTGGAACTGTGCCCATAGTTCTCCCTCAATGCTCTCATTATCTATTTTTGGAATTCCATAGAAATAGAGGAATTCTCCATATTTTTGAATCTCATACACTTCAAATACTCTGATTATGGAGGGATATAAATGTGAAATCGATTTTTCGGCATTTAATTTCTTATCACTATTTTTATGATTTTTCCTTTCCAGGTTCACTTTGAGGTTCATGTTTTTGCAGCTTAATGTTTCATTTTCAGGCTTATGCATTTTCAACTTAAAATTTCGAAAATTTTGATAAATCTCAAATTTCAACAAATTGCTTATATAAGCTTTATAATCAACCAGCCAAAAATTGTAGTTTTTATAAATCCTCTTTAGTGTATCATTTTCTATTTTACTTATTATTTTTCGATCTCATTGACTTCCTGTTCGATAACCTCTATATATCCCTCGCTTCCATTCACCAAAACAAGGTCTCCATTCTTTAAAATTTTGTAAGGATTTTTTTCGAGCATATCAATGAGTGGAATTTCGGAAATAATGGCACCAACCGCCACTATGGGTTCAGTTTCCAGATTTATAATAGCTGCAGGTGCAGCACCATTTTTTTTAAGTTGATACATCACATATGAGCCAACTGTAGAGCCCTTTCCGTAGGGAAAAATAAGAACTTTATTTTTGATTGATTTCCCTACAATAGCATGATTTTCTTCAGACACAACCCCAGTTTTTGGGTCTACACTGCCAAGAAAGGAAATTGGATCTGTGGAAAGTAGTACTTCTCCTTTTGCGCACCCTCGGGAAATTGTCCTGCCTTTCAATTTAATGGGAATCCCCTGCCTTTTTCTCCGTCCTGCCGAGTGCCTCCTCTATGCAATCTTCCATCTTCCCATATACTGCTTCAGCCCTGCACATTCCTGGTATATAAGAAAATGCTTTTCCTGAATTAACCATAATGCAGGAGTAATTGTTAGTAGCTGGCGAGACCACCATGCAAGTATCACAGACTACTTTCGCTCCACTTTTTTCAATGATCCGAATGTAGTCAGAATAGCGTTTTGCAATTTCCCTCGAGGTAAAAATCCATAACTCTTTTGAAACTGTTTTCCCAACCAGGAGTCCAGCTACCCTTTTAAGTTCGGTTGCAGAGCAATGAGGACATCCGATAGTAATCAATTCAGGCTCTTTGCAGGTTTTTCTCCGACTCTCATATATTTCGTCTAGCTGGTCCCTTTCAATAGTAATTTTTTCCTCTGGTTCCTCGAAGTCCAATCTGCAAATCTCAGGCGTGACACCATCTACGTGATAAAGGGCAACTGACCCTGAAGCTGCCATTGCAGCTCCAAGAGCTTTTAATTCGTCTGCTTTTGGAATACATCTTAGATGAAAAACTGGAACTTTGTTCTTTATAATTTTGCCAGCCACGTAGCCAAGTGCTCCATAATCAGATTCCTGTAACGGATATTCTACATCAACTGAGACTTCGGGTACGCGGTTTTTATCTAGGTGGAACCCGTAATTTGCAGTTTTCCCTATAAGGGCCGCAGAAAGAGCTGAAGGCCCACCTTCCCGGTTTGTCCGAGCTCCAATTACAGAATTTACGTAGGAGACAGCTGATGATTCACTCCATGCCAGGTGATCACCGTAACAAACTTCAAAGCCCTCAAGAGTATATGGTGTGCATGTGCATTCACAGATGATCCCTAACTTTTCATAGGCCTGAACAATTGATTTTTGCTTTTCCGCAAAATCAGGGGAGATCCCGATTTTTTCCCAATCTTTTAGGTCCATTCCCGCAGGATTCAGAATCGCTGGAACCTTAACTCTATTCTGTAGATCTGAAATCCATTCAAGACCTGCATCTCCTATAGTTTTGTAGGAGACGCCTGCTATCTGGGCACTTTTTATAGGAATAAGCCTTTCTGCACCGTAAATATCTCCAAGGGTCACTAGGATCTCAATGGCCTTCCTTAGAGTATTTCCAGCTTCTCCATTCAGAATTTGCTCTTCTTCTTGTGTGAGGTACATGAAAATTCACTTATAATTTGGTAGTGCTTGAAAGAATCCGATACCTTCTCTGCGGTATTTTAATATTAAAGAGGCTCTGAAAAGATGTCTTTTATTTGTTCTTCCGGAATTACTGCTCTTTCAAATTTTTCTTTTTCTTTCAGTACCTTTGTAGCATCAATTCCAACCTTTGTGGTAGTCCCGTCAGGATCTCCCCTTGGATCTAAGGAACTGCCGCGAACATTTGGAATAATAAGGATATCTATATCTCCTTTTACCCGTGTAGCGATTGCAAAATCAACATCTTTAGAGTCAAAAATATTTATATCGTCGTCCACAATTACTACATGCTTGAGGCTTGTATGAGCGGCAAAAGCTGCCATAATAGCGTTTTTCCCGTCTCCTTCGGTCTGTTTATCTATTTGAATAACTGCATGGAGGTAGCAACATCCTCCTTCTGTTAAAACTACATTTCTAACGTTTGTGACTTCTCCTACAGCTTTGTAAATCCTAGGCTCGTAAGGCACGCCCATCATCAGTAGGTGTTCAGGGCCAGCTGGTAGAATTCCATGGTAAATCGGATCTTTTCTATGAATAATTCTAGTAATATTTGCTACAGGTTCTTTTCTTACCACGTCGTAAGTTCCAGTAATATCCACAAAGGGCCCTTCATCAATTTTTTCCAAAGGGCTAATATATCCCTCAAGCACAATTTCAGCATGAGGGGCCTTTACTCCATTTGAACATGCAAAAAGCTCAACAGGCGCTCCTCGCAAGGCGGCTGCATATTCAAATTCTTTCCCTACAGGAACTCTTGTCGATGTCGCATAAATAATCTTTGGGTCGCATCCAAGCACAATTGCAATAGATAAAGGTTTGCCTTTTTCGGCGGCTTTTTTATGCAGGAGATATGTATGTCTTGGGGAAACCAAACGGACTGCAAGTTTATTTTTTCCTATAAGCATAAGACGGTGAATTGAGGCATTCATGATACCCCGGTATTCTGAGACTACAATGCCTGCAGTTATATAAGGTGCGCCGTCTTTTTCAAAATGAGTAAGTATCGGTAGTTTTGTCAGGTCAACCTGATCCTCCACAACTTCCAGGGTAGGAGACTCTGATACTAACTTTACTGTACCTTCAGGATAAATTTCCGAAAGCTTCTTTATAATTTCTTCTTTTGGAACTCCTAGCATGGAAGCCATTTCATCTCTGGATCCTAGAAGATTCATAATAACCTTTGAGCCTGAGATATTATGGAAAAGAACAGGAGCCTTGGTAGTTTTTGCAATTCTTGAAGCTTCGAATCTTGGAGAAATGGGTTGTTGAATTTCTACCAATTTTCCGCTTTCTTTCAATTGCTTGATAAAAGATCTAAAACTCATGGATATCTGAATATCAAAAAGCTGTTAGATGATAAAAAGATTATCTGGTCATCAAAAATAAATTGCTCTATGTTTACTAACTATTAGTTATCAAATATAACAGGATGAAACAGAGATATTATGCATGTGAATACAATTTTATCTTAACGTCATATTTTATATAAAGTTCTGTTTGATAATAGGTTATAGTGTATTTTTCTTTTTTGCCTTTCTTGTAGATTTTCAGGGGGAACCGAACTTTTTGAAATCTTAGCATTCATCAAGCATGAAAGCTCTGGGCCTTATGATCCTTTTCTTCTCATACTGGTCGAAGGAGTGGGCTATCCAACCCGAGACTCTTCCAATTGCAAAGATTGACGTTGCCAGCTGGGGGGGAATGTCCATATATCTATAGATAACTCCCGAGTAGAAGTCCACATTAGGATATATTTGCTTCCCTTTTTTCTCCACAATCTCACGGATAACGGTTATTTCAATTGCTTCGGCTGTTTCGTACCAATGCATATCTCCTTTTGTTTCTGCTAGCTGCTTGGAAAGCTGCTTGAATACCGTACCTCTTGGGTCATAAGTTTTGTAAACTCTATGCCCAAAACCCATGATTTTCTCATTTTTTGCAATTTTTTCGAGGATAATTTTTTCTGCATTTTCTTGACAGGCAATTTCTTCTAGCATGCTCATAACTTCTGTCCTTGCCCCTCCATGCAAGGGACCTTTGAGGGCACATAGCCCGGAAACAACAACTGAGTACAAATCTGCAAGGGTGGAAGCTGTGATTCTTGATGAGAACGTTGAAGCATTTAGCTCATGTTCAGCACTGAGAATAAAGTCTTTTTCCATGACCTCAGCTTCCAATTTACTTGGCTTGCTTCCTCTGATCATGTACAGAAAGTTGGCTCCGTGGGAGAGGGATCTATCAGGAGGTATAGGTTCCTTTCCATTTGCCACTCGGTAATACGCAGCAATGATAGTTGGAATCTTGGCAATTAATCGTATGGCTTTTCTCATATTTCCTTCAGGAGTGCTGTCGTATATATCAGGATCGAATTGTGACATGAAAGAAACAATCGTACGCAGAATTTCTATGGCGTCAATATTGAAATTATACATTCTGATAATGTTAATTATTTCCCTGTTGATTTCACGCTCTTCACGCAAGCAGGCTGAGTAAACGGCAAGTTGTTTAGCTCCTGGGAGTTCTCCCTGGATAAGTAGATAGGAAACTGAATCATAGGTAAGCTCAATGAGCTGGTTGATATCTATTTCCCTGTATTTTAGAATGCCCTCCAACCCATCGATGAAACATATATTTTTACTCATTTTCTACCTCGTAGTTATGCTTAGAGGATTTTCAAAAAAATTTGAAATTTAGGGGATCCTCTGTTTATGCATGAAAGATTTAACACGAAGGGTCTTTAGGACCCAAAAATAGGGCGATAATATATTTATATTATTGTTAAATAAGTATATTAAACTTGTTGGATTTGTATCACTACATCTATATAGAAAATTCCGATTCATCCTTGATTTTATTCTTTATGAGACTCCTGTCCAAATCTTGACCACTAATCCTGTATTTGATTTTATTTTTCTTTTTTTGGTTATCATTCGCAACTAACCATCTTACTAAAAATCAGTAGGATTATATATATTTTGACGCAATAGATGCTGCAGATTAATAACTGATTATAAACTCAAAAACATTATCATTAGCCAACAGCTAAATACAATCAATCCACCAAAATTTGCGCCGTAAATCTTAGTAAAGTTGGTTATTTTCATTGCTTTGTCCGAGCTGAAAGTTACCTGATTTTTGATTTTCTGGTTCATTATTCTTTGATTTTAAGGATAAATCGGAATCCTTAAGATTACTCCATTATTGATATTATTATCAACTTGGCTTGCCAGCAAGTGCTCTAATTTCTTAAATATCCATGTAATTTACATCCATGTAGTTTCTTATACTATGCCAAATAAAGAGTACTGGAAATATGTTTGATATGAACACATCTTATCTACCTAGTGATGGGAAAAATGACAGAATTAAAAATATCTCGATAAGTCCATCAATAGCAATCATTGCTCTCTGCACACTTTCTTTCTTTTTGGAACTTATCATAGGACCTTCCTATTTAAATGCTTTTGAATTTAACCCTGGTTCAATTATAACTAGACCCTGGGCACTTGTCACATACATCTTTCTGCATAACGGGTTATGGCACCTTTTCTTCAATATGTTCGTTCTATTTTTCTTAGGAACTACACTTGAGAGAATTATTGGAAAAAGGCAGTTTTTTGGTGTTTTTTTCGCTTCAGGAATCCTATCCGCAATAGGGTACAGTTTCTTAAGCCAGCCAATTTTCAATATATCTCCAGGCTCGATGATTGGCGCAAGTGGAGCGATATATGGTGTCTTTGCAGCTCTTACAATTCTTGAGCCTAATCTAAGGGTTTATGTCTATTTTATTCCAATGCGTATGAAATATGCCCTCTTGCTTTTTGCTCTTTTTGACTTTTTTATGGTAAATTCATTGGACATGATAGCTCATACAGCCCATCTTAGTGGACTTTTGGTTGGACTCTATATGGGTTCTCGCATAAAGAAAACTCACAAAAATATCCTAAATCAGGCAAATCGGTAGGTGATTATCTGCGTGAGGAGGATCTTCTCCAAAATATATATTTTTATCCAAAACCCGAACCAGGAGATAAAATCCCTGTACAAATCCTAAATTTCAGAAGGCTATTTGCAGCGTGGTCACCAGAGCTGAAAAAAACCTTATATTTTGAAAAACTGCCTGAAAATGAGAGCCTAAAAAGGGTGAGGAAAATAATTCTTCTTCAGGTCTTTGACTGGCTTGCTTGCAGAGAAGGGGTAATCGAACTTAAGGATCTTGAATTTGAACGATTTATGGAAGTTTATGAGAAATTTTTGCAAAATTTAGGGGAAATCCAGTACATTAGGCAGAAAAAAGGAAGACGAGCAGAAAATATTTTTGAACTTGAGGAATCTCCTTATGTTCTCAGGGAAGTAAAAAAAGGACCATTTTCTGATAAATTATAGAGTTCTGTAAAGTAATTTAGAGCTGGAATAAATTAGATAGAAAGGTTGCTTTTTTCAGAAATAAATGACTGATTATTGAGAATATATAATTTAATGTGCATATATAAACGTATATATATACGTAAATGAATAAAATATAGTAAGAGTATAGAAAATACGTAACAACTGAGATTTCATGACGATTAAATATACTACTCTTTTTATTAATCAGCATGATTTTATTATCGGCGACTGCACTTGCAGCATCTTCTACCTTGAAATCTGCTACACAACCATATTACATTGATCCACAGCATAATTTGTGGCTCAAAGTCAACATGAATGGCATAACATAACATTTCAATGTGTACAATACGCTTGCTATTCTCCCAATGGAGATACAGTCATGGGGGCATAAGATACTTTAGATCAGGCAGCTTAAATACATCAAAGTGGACAGCTTACAAAAAAGGAAGCAATAAATCAACAGTAGATGTACAGAATGGACATCTGGTGTTGTCAGGTTCTGGTAACACATCTTCTGCGAATGTTGTGCTGAATAAACCATTCACTAACGGCATTGAATTGGCTCAATGAAACACTTTCATGGGGTACTCATGACGTGGATACACTTTCGGCTGCTCCTTTTGGTTCCGGAGCACTTGTAGGTAGGATCAGCGGAGCTTATCGAAACCTTAATTATAAACAAACCGCAAAAAATTATGATTAATATAATTATTCAATTATGTTATAACCCACTTATAAATGTGCACAAAAATATCATCTATTTTCTAGATATGACAGTAGATTAAAAATTAATCCAACTTCCAATGAATAAAACTCCAAAATACACTATACAAAGATTACGGTCAAGAAAGCAGAACAATAGAATGAATGTTGGTATTCCTACAACCTTACCACCAGATCTAGATCCATTTGAATTTATCTGTTAGAGTGTAAAAGAAAGATCTTTCAAAATAAATAATTTAACAATTGTGAGACTTCCTATTTCCTCCTTTGATGTACTTTCTTACTCCATTTTTAATTTGTCATAGGTTAACAAGTCTCATGTATGACTTCAAATATCATGTTCTCTAATTTTCTAACTGTAATGATGGATATTTAGCATAAAAATAGAATATTTTTGGTGTTTAGAATCCTTAAAAGCCTTAATTTGATAGTTTGATATTAATATTCAAAGGAATACTCATATTTGATATAATTGAAAGAAGTAACAAATGTGATAAGAAAATTCTCTGCCACTTGATCTTTATTTTTTCAAATTTTAGTCAAATTTTTGATATCGAATTCGACAGATTATAGATATCACAGAAAAACAGACATACCAAATCATCTTTTTAAATTTTTTTAATTAAAAACTGACAAATTTGAAATACTCTTTATGAAATTTTTGAAAATTGTAAAATAATCTTTGATGCAAAAATAAGAATTTGTTCCTAATTAAATTTATACTGTAAAACTACAGTCGCTGGATATAAATGAGCTAACTCTGTGTTCTCTATGATCCAATTATTAACCATATATATTTATACTTAGATAAGTAATTTGGCTTATTTATCATTCTAACCTCTTATTTTTAGGATATTATGATATATCTCAATTCTTTCTATAGATTCTGCCAAGTTGATTAGAATATTTAAAAGGGGATTGTTTATTATGAAGGATAAACGAAAAGTTCAGTTTACTGGAAATTCCACATATATTGTGTCCCTCCCCATAAAATGGGTACGAGAAATCGGTCTTGAAGCCGGAGAGACGCTTACTCTTGCATCCATGCCTAATAAAACCCTACTTGTTTCGTACAGTAAAATTTCAAGGGAATACCACCAGTCTACGATTGACTATATTCACTCAGATAGTGCGGAAAACAACCTCAGGATTCTTATATCTCATTATCTTGCAGGTTATGATTCTATCAGATTGACCACCAAAAAAGGCTTTAATGCTTATGACCGCAAGTTTATCAAGGATTCAGTGCGTCAGAAATTGATAGGTCTTGAACTTGTAGAGGAATCCAGAAATGAACTGGTTTTCCAATGCTTGCTCAATTACAATGACCTTCCTCTTAGCCGAGTAATCAAAAACATGTATGGCCTTGTAGTCTCCATGCTCGAAGATTCTATGAACGCCCTTCAGGATCACAATTTGGGAATTGCCGAAGATGTAATCCAGAGAGATGACGATGTGGATCGCTTTTATCTTCTTGCTGTCCGCCAGCTCAAAGCTGCAATTGAAGATATAGAACTCTCTGAAAACATCGGAATCCAGCATCCACGAGATTGTCTGGGATACAGGCTTATTACAAAGTGTATTGAACGTATAGGAGATCATGCTGTCAAGATAGCTAAAAACGTCCTAAAAATGGGTGCAGGAATAAATGCTAATGATCCTATTTTTAAAATGGCAGAACTCTCACGAAAGGTTTTCGAAAGCTCAATAAACTCAATGACAGAACAAGACCTTCAGATTATCAACAGAATCGTTGTGGAAGCAAAAAAGGTTTCTCAGCTAGGAGTTTCCCTGGAGACACAGAAATGTGGAAGTTCAGATAACGTTGAAATTAGCATGATCCTGGAGAGCCTCCGTAGGGTAGCCGAATATAGTGCTGATATCGCAGAAGTTTCAATCAATATAAATGTAAAAAAGATATGAGCCTCAAATGTTTTATCCTGTGAAGAGTTCTCATTAGATATATTAGGTTGAATTCACTTTCTGTTGTGAATCTCAACTCTAGAAAAATCAGAGAAATCATCGTTCAAAAAAAGAATGAAGAAAATATCTCAACTATAGCTGAGATCCATGAATCTCAGCTCCCCAAGCCCTAAGGATCTTGAAGGAATACCATGATACCTATCAGAGGTCTCTAATTGGCGCGAATCTTGACCGACCAAAAAAACCGCTCGATGATGATGAAATCAACTACCGCCCTCTACATATGTAGGGCTTGCCGACCCTTCGGAGTTAGCAATTTAATTTAGTAGACTCAAAGGCTAATCTGAATCTATTTGATCTGTTGACAAGATCTCTATCGTTTATCAGTTCCAAAATTGAATCATGGACTAATTTTGGAGTACATTAATTGCTCCATTAATATAGTATTGATTAGCTGACCCGCATGAATTTGGTACAATCCTCTTAATTCTTCGTGATCCACAGTATTCAGGATTTTCAATCGGATCTAGTGTAAGAGAATCCACTTGACTTGTAATGCTTCATCTACAAGTTTGTATTTAATGCTGTAGAAAACACATTTGATTTCTAATTTACCTTTAAATGTACCAAATGAAATTTATACAAAGTTTTGATTATTACAATTAACATGATCGATTATTTTTTTAATTCTGGTTTAATTCTCAGATTAGAACATTGCCTATATTATTTTCGAGATAGTGTTTTAGTTTCTCAAGTTTATCATCGCCTGTTTCACAGTTGAACCCGGTGGTGCCTCCAGAACTAGCAACTCAGTCCCTTGTGGAGTGCTTTAGTGAAACTGTCATATTTTGCTTGCCACAATTCATTCAACAGAGAAACGCAGATATTCGAACCTATTATTTTTGCACCTATTAGCTTTGTTCCACCTTAGCTTTGTTTCATCTATCATGTGTTATAATTCATGAGATCAAGACCACATAATTTCCCTGCTAATTAGTTTAAGTTAGTACTATTTAGAATATATATATACAAAATATATAATTAATTACATTTAGTTACAATTTAGAGGTTTTCTAGACCTTTAAGCAAATCTTCTATTTGGCTGCAGGCATTTCTTCATCTGAAGCTCACAATATCAATTTTTTAGCATAATGTCATTGATAATTACAAGTTCTTGAGGATTTCACAAAAATAGCAGCTGCAGATATCACGAGATTCTTAGAGATCCATGATAGGAAAGAGTCTGTATTCAGCGACCATGATAATAAGATTTCTTTTAATTCACAATTGATATAAGAAAAGCAAAAATTTAGTGGTAAAGAAAAGGGATCATACATGGTTGACTTTAAAGAATCTAAACTTGAAGAATATAACCTCCAAGGAGTTAATCTCACACAAGCTAACTTTAGAAAAGTTAACCTTGAAGGAGCTGACTTTGGTTGATTTATACTCAAAGGATCTCATCTTGTAAAATCCCATACTTGTAGGGGCTAACCTTCAAGGGCTAACCTTAGAGAAGTTCATCATTTAACTAACTTCCTGAAGTGAATAGACTTCAGAATGCAAACTTGGCCGAAAAGCTTTTCGATTCTCAAAAAAAGAATATGCTTGTCCTTTTAAGAAGGTAAATCTCCTCTTCTTTTTAGAGACCCATAATTACCCCCTCTAAAGACAAGAACAGAAAATAACTGCCGAATAGCAATGTTATGAGTTAAAAAATTGCTATCGTAGACAGTTTTAACAATTGAAATAAACATTAAAATGAGTAAGACTTCTGCCAAAAATAGTTTTTATTTTTATTAAAAATTATGATTTATTACCTTTTTTCACCTTTTCTTTTGCTCTTTGATTCCATCCAAGCTCAAAAGTGCCTACAGCAGTGAAATTCGACCCTTGATAACGGTTTAATATATGATGCATAATTTTTGTAGGAAAAACATGTGCAACTAAAGAAGAATACAATTGTTACTGGTAGATTGAGTTAAGTTTCCAGCCTGATATTCTGCAAGATAGATAATTGTTAGCTCATGAACCGGAGATTCAAGTACTATAATTGTCGTTTTTTGTACTTATATAAAGCCACCGGATAAACTTTTAAAACAACTAATTCTGAAGAAATGGAGAATTACAGATTAATCAAAAGTCCAATTTTGTCTTTCTCCTACACATTATCATGTTTACTATGAACGATCTGTAGGTATACTTCATGCATTATATTACTAATCCCCCATAATAAAAATCACACCCTTATAAAATGGGAAAAACTATTTATAATAAAGTATCTAAATTTTCCCCCCGATCCTAAATTATAGGTTAACTACGAAGAATACTAAAGAAAAAGTGAAAAGTTGTCCTGTGCCTTTCCGTGATTATAAAATTTTGAGCAGCTTAAGGATAAATAATCAAGAATTATTTAGTTTTATTTAATAAGTTCTTTAAACTACTCGTCTGGCCTTAGTCCTTTAAAGTCATCGTCTGTCCTTGTTTTTTCCTTATATGATGAATCAAGATCGGTGGCTCTTTTTAAATTAAAGATTAATTGATCCTTTTTATTGATGAGAGAATAAACACTTGCATGATTGTACCAAGTATTATGAATATACTAGGTTAATTTTAATTACCCCATTATATATTTTTATACTTCTTCGTGCTTGCTTAATTGACTTAGAGCAATTCCTTTATTGTTCCAGGCATCTAAATTATCTGTGTTAATCTTAATTGCTTTGTCATATGCTTTTATTGCTTCATCAGATTTATTTAGGTTAGAAAGAGCGTTGTCAACGATATTACAAAAGGATTGCCAACAAAATAGCCAGTACCTATTTATTCTACTAGACTATTGTTCCATAATTTATATTCACTTCAATTTTATTCAATTTCAGAACGATTTAATTTTAACGCCGCTCATTCTTTTATTTAATACTGTTTTTAAAAAAGATAATAATAGCCATCCTTAGTAAATGGCTATTGATTTTGTTTGTTTACTGTATTTCTTATAACTGTTGCAGGCCTAGATTATGTTGGAAAAAGTTCCGTCTTTCCCTGCTTTACCATCGGCTCCTGCATTGCCGTTTGTAGAACCTACACCATCGCCAATGCCACCGTTTCCACCTTCTCCGGCTGCTCCGCCGACTCCTTGGGATCCAGCAATTACTGCATTTCCGCCGTTTCCGCCGTTACCGCCTTTGCCGCCGTTTCCGCCGACTGAATCGATTCCACTGGTTGCTCCGCCGTCTCCGCCGTTACCGCCGTTTCCACCAGGTCCGGCTTCTCCAGTCAGTCCAGTTGTTGCTCCACCGGTTCCACCGTTACCGCCAGCTCCGCCAAGTCCGCCTTTTGCATAAGCTCCATAGGCCATTCCGCCGGTTCCGCCGTCTCCGCCGTTACCGCCAGCTCCTGCTTGGCCGCTTACTGTTTCTCCGCCAGTTCCACCGTTACCGCCAGCTCCGCCAGTTCCTCCGGTTGTGAAGACTAGTGTATTTTCAAGTGCTGCGGTACCGGCTTGTCCGCCGTTTCCACCGTTTCCGCCGTTTCCGCCGGCTCCAGCGTATCCGCTTATTGCTTCTCCACCAACTCCACCAGTTCCGCCAGCTCCACCGGTTCCACCGAGTCCGAAGCTTGAAGTGGCTGCTCCGCCGTTTCCGCCTGCTCCGCCAGTTCCGCCGTTACCGCCAAATCCGGCAAGTGTTTCTCCGCCGGCTCCACCAGTTGCGCCTGCTGCACCGGCTCCGCCGTACATTCCAGGTCCACCTGCTCCGCCGTTTCCGCCGTTACCGCCGTTCCCGGATATTCCTTCACTTCTAGTGTCTACTCCACCTGCTCCGCCAGGTGTACCCATTGTACCGGGTCCACCGGTATTTTGGCCACCACATACTCCAGTTTTTCCAGGGGTACCATTTGCACCATTTAGCGACTTAGCGCTTACTGCTGCAGCTGTCACCGATAGTATGCAAGCAACTACCATAATAAGTACTGCTGTCTTTTTGAAGTTCATATTCCTTGTCTCCAAATTCATGAATTTACTAAGTTTAAAAACTAAGTTTAAAAAGATAGTAGTATAGACAACTATCTTTTCTGTCCTTTTATTTTGCTGCCAATTTTAACTTGATTAGAGGCTTTTTTCTAAGCTCGTTGTTTTTAATATTTCTAGTTCAAAACTATGCACTTTGATAATGATTGCAAGCAATCCTATCTTTGAAGGTAAGGCTAGCATAAATTATAACTAAGAAATACAATTAAGAAAAGATCCTCCTCTTTAAAATAGTTTTTCGTTTTTTATTTTCATAGTTAGTGAACATGTGAGAAAGTATTTTTATTTTTTGAATGATCGCAAGAGTGCTTACTTTTGGCTCGCTCTTAACGAATAGATAGCTTTGGTCTTTGTCCGTCTCCATTTCTAGTATTTCAAAATCTGCATCCTTATCAATGTCAGAAATTGTCTGTTTGGGTTCTTATTCAATCGGTTCGAGTATCTTTTTTCGATATTTGCACAAAAGCAATTTGATTGCTTTAGTTTGAAAATAAAATAGGAGATGATTCAGATCACTATTTTTATCCATTCAGATTATGGCCATGCAAAAGCGAATAAACCTCTAGAAAATGAGGCAAAAAAGGTAAAGAGGAGAT
>Ga0326728_10007499_pt1 | contig 27933 bp, 20 predicted proteins | sample MB3enrmetagenome_FD_207602 | JGI IMG/M metagenome (GOLD analysis project Ga0326728, IMG submission 207602) | Lab enriched peat soil microbial communities from McLean, Ithaca, NY, United States - MB31MN | ecosystem: Environmental > Terrestrial > Soil > Wetlands > Peat | place: USA: New York...
TGCGAGCTTCTGCATCCCGGCATGGTCGGGTGGTGGCTGCTGTTCCTGGCCTTGGTCGCCGTGCAGGCGGCGGCTGTGGCCTCGTATCTCCCGCACGCCGATCTGCAATCCGATCTGCGCGCCATCTGGCTCACCGGCAACCCCGATGCCTTTTTCTCCGCCTTGGCGGAATCCGCCCGCCTGAACGGCACCGCCCTGGATCTGCCGGCGCTCGAAAAGACCTCCCAGCGTGCCGGCGTATCGCCCGACCGCCTGCGCGCGCTGCTGGAGCCGCAACCCCGTCCCGCCGAAGATCGCTACCCCACTTCCGGCGACTACGTGACGGTTGGCTTCTAACTACACGTACTTCCCGCCGAAACGCTCCCCCACCATGCGCTGCATGTCCTTGACCGCCTCGGCGCAGTCCGCGCGGCACACCAGCGTCGCATCCGGCGTATGGATCACCATCAGGTTCTCGCAACCGATGGTCGCGATCAAATGTTGCGGGTCGTTCGAGGCGATCAGCGTATTCGAAGTCTCCACCAGTGCGTGCGACTGGGCCGCCAGCCAGTTTCCGCCCTCGTCCCGCGCGCAGGTCTGGGCGAACATCGGCCAGGACCCCACGTCCAGCCATCGCAGCAGCATGGGGATGGCGGCCACTCGCAGCGCCGAATCGCGGGAGGCCGGCTCCATCACCGCATAATCCACGCTGATCTTCTCCAGCCCCGCGTAGGTCTCCTGAAGCACGGCGTTCCGTCGCGCCGTCTCCCAGCTCCCGGCGATGCGCACGAGGCCCTCGTAAACCAGCGGCCGATAACGCCGGATCGCATTCAGTAGCGTCACCGCCCTCCACACGAACATTCCACTGTTCCACAGGTAGCGCTCCGGCCCGGCTGTGAAAAACTCCGCCGCGCGGGCCGCATCGGGCTTTTCGCGGAACTGCCGGACCAGCCGTGCGCCGCCCTCGATCGCATCGCCCAGTTCCAGGTAGCCGAACGATGTCGCGGGGCCGGTCGGCGCGATGCCGAACGTCACCAGCGTCTCCGGCGACCGCTCCACCAGCTCCAGGCCTTGCGCCACGATCTGCTGGAACTCGCCGACCGGCTCGATCAGGTGGTCGGCTGTGAACACGGCGATGACGGCGTCCGGGTCGTGACGGCCCAGAATGGCCGCGCCGAATCCAACCGCGCTCAGAGTGTCGCGGCCGACAGGTTCGCCCAGGAATTGCTCATCCGCCCAGCTACCGAGGCAGGCCAGGACCGCGGCCCGGTGTTCCTCACCGGCGCCAATATAGACCTGCTGGCGGGGAAAGAGGCCCTCCAGCCGGTCCACGGCGATCTGGAGCAAGCTCTTGCCACCGATGAACGGGATCAGTTGTTTGGGGGTGGCGCGACGGCTCATCGGCCACAGCCGCGTCCCGCTTCCGCCTGCCAGAATCAGTGCGTAGCGCATGTCAGCTCTCTCCGATTCTAGCCCACTTGGCCCTTTCGGTCGCCCCATCCGGCCCCGGAAGACTCCAGGGACCCGAGCGCTTCCGCAACCTTGCCTATTGAGGTGGCGGGGACCGGGACCCCGCTCAACCCAAGCAACCGTAGGGCCGGTTTTGCCGGCACTAGGGGTGAATAGGGGTGTAGTTTTTGCCACCACCAGCCGAACCTATTCCAGAGCACAATAGCCGAGTGTCTTCATCGGCCGGAACCGGCCACCGAACGGCTGGAGTCGCCATGAGGTTTTTGTGGGTAACTGCCGAAGGTTGCACGCCACCCGAGGCAGACCGGAGGGACTTGGGGGAAGCTGGAGCTTTCTCCGCCGAGGTGGTCTCCGGCCCCGCCCTCGCCCTGGAGGATCTCAAAAACTCCAGCTACGACGCCGTTCTGGCGGAGTTCCCCATCCCCGGCTGGACCGCCGAGGAGTGGTTGGAGGAAGTGCTGCGCCTCAACTCCTTGATCCCGGTCCTGATCCGGCACGGCGATGCCACGTTTCACGACGCCATCCGTCTGACCAAACTCGGAGCCTACTACTTCTTCGGACCCGATGCCTCCGTGGAGGAGCTGGCCCAGGTGCTGGAGGAGGCGGTGGAGTACCGGCGGAGCCGTGAGCTGGTCCTGTTCGGGGCGGCCCTGGGGCAGGAGCCCTGGAAGAAGTTCCTGGTGGGCGAAAGCCAGCCCATGAAGAACATCGGGGAGCTGATCCGGCTGGTGGGGCCGCGGCGAAGCACGGTACTGATCACGGGCGAAACCGGCACGGGCAAGGAGATGGTGGCGCGTGCCATACACATGGCGAGCCACCGCTCGCACCTCCCGCTGGTGGCGGTGAACTGCAACGCCCTGCCCGAGACGCTGCTGGAGGCGGAGCTGTTCGGCCACGTCAAGGGCGCCTTCACCGGCGCCATCAACCAGCGCATTGGGCGATTCGAGCAGGCCCACCGCAGCACCTTGTTCCTGGACGAGATCGGCGACCTGAGCATGGATCTGCAATCCAAGCTGCTGCGGGTCTTGCAAGAGCGCGAGTTACAGAGGGTGGGCAGCTCGGAGGTCGTCCGTCTGGACGTGCGGATGGTGGCGGCCACCAACATGGACCTGCCGGAACGGATCAAGCAGGGCAAGTTCCGGGAAGACCTTTTCTACCGGCTGAACGTGGTGCCGGTGAGCGTGCCGCCGCTGCGCGAACATCCGGGCGATATCCCGGTGCTGGTGCACCACTTTTTCGCGAAGATCTGCCGGCAGGAGGAGATGCCGGACAAACGGATCTCCCGGGAAGCGCTGGAGAGGCTCGCGGGATATTCTTGGCCGGGCAACGTCCGCCAACTCGAGAACGCCGTCGAGATGGCCATCGCGCTGAGCGGCGACAAGCGGGAATTGTTTCCCAGCGATTTCGCGCTCCCCGCCCCGGGGCCGTACCGGCCGGTTTCCACCGGCGCCGGGCCGCTAGTCCGGGTTCCGGAAGGCGGTCTGGACTTCGAGGGTACCGTCAGCCGCATCGAGCGCAGCATTCTGGACCAGGCCCTGCAACGCACCGGCGGCAACAAGAAGCTGGCCGCCGAGATGCTGCGCCTGAAGCGCACCACGCTCTCGGCGAAACTCAAGAGCCTGGAAGAAGTCCCGGCGTAGGACCGCTACCTCTTCAGCGGGTCCTCCACCCAGGGCGGGGTGGCCTCCATCAACCGGGCCAGCTCCGGCTCGAGCCGCTCCATCTTCTGCTTCATCTCCCAGGCGATGCGGCGGTAGCTGAAGTGACCCTTCACGCCGCTACGCAGCTTGGCGATGTACTCGGCTTCGGCGAAGTCCATCTTGAACAGGAAGCGGGAGCGCGCGCCGAAGGGGATGAGGTAATGGGCGCCGGGTTCGGGTAAGGCGTGCAGCGCCCCGAGTGCCGCCTGCATGGCGGCGGTGTAGCCGGCGCTCCATCCGGCTTCAACCAGCGGCGGCGGCGTTTCAAAGCCCAGGCGGGCGGTAAAGGCCTGCCGGAACTGCTGGCAGCGGCGATGGCGGTGCAGGTCGCGCCAGGCACCGATGTCGATGGCCAGGTCGTAGACGTAGAGGCCGCCGCGGAATTCGCGCAGCAGCTCGTCGCGCCGCGTGCGGGAGCGCACCGCCGCATCGAGCACTTCGCTCCGCTGCGCCGCGCTCCAGCCGGCGGCCAACTCGTACAGCTCGCGGAAGGGACGGTCCGTCACCGGGTAGAGCAGCGTGGCGACGATGTCGGCGGGGACCTCACTGGGCTGGAGGAGATCCACGGATTCCGGTTCCAGGCCCGCGGCCGGGGGCAGATTCTGCCGGGCCCAGCAAGCCAGGTCCCGGCGGGCATCGATGCGCTGCTGGTCGGGCTGGACGTGGCGCGCGAGCGTCGGGCACAGCGGCGCGGCGCTGGCGGCGGCATCCCAGACGCAGTCCGGCGGGGCGGCGCAAGCTCCGGCCATTTCCCCGGCTAGCGACTGCGATTCCAGGTATTCCGAGGCCCGCAGCCGCCGGATCTGCTTCTCCAGCGTGCGTATGCTCACTACCTGCCCGACGTTGGTCGGGACGCCCAGAAACAGCAGGTAGCGGGCCACGTCGAAGGCGCGCGCGGCGATGTTGCGCTCATAGGCTTCCGGCGGCAGGTCCGCGGGGCGCGGCAAGATCGAGCGCAGATGCTCCACCATCCCGGCATGGATCTTCTGGTAGGCGGCCAGCAGACCCTCGGCGGCAGCGCGGTAAGCCGCGGCGGCCTGCGGCGCGAGCTCCTCGGGAGTAATGAAACCCGAGCGCGAGAAGTCCTGGTAGCGGGAGGACTTGGCTTGGCCATCCCAGAGCGGTTCGTCCTCGATCTCGGTGGCGGCCAGCTCCGATATACCCTCCAGGCATAGCACCGTGTGCCCCAGATCGGCGATGGAGGCGTGGCCGTACTGGAAATAGAAGTGCTCCAAAAACTTCGTGGAATCGTGGCGGCGCACCCAGTCCATCGACTCGCGGATGGAATCCGGCGAGCGGCTGTACCGAGCCAGGGCGTAGGCGCACTTTTCGGGCGGCATGGGGGCCAGCGTGAGGACCCGCTTCGGTTTCTCCACCATGAACCGCTATGATAGCTGAATCGATGCGCGTCAAGATTAAGCGGTTACGACCCGAGGCGATCCTGCCGGCCTACGCCCACGGCCCCCAGGAGGACGCCGGTATGGATTTGCGTTCGGCGGAGGACGCCGTGCTGCCCCCCGGCGTGCCGGTGCTCGTCTCCACCGGCATCGCCATCGAGCTTCCCCCGGGCTACGAGGCGCAGGTCCGTCCACGCAGCGGTCTGGCCCTGAGGTTCTCCATCACGCTGCCCAACAGCCCCGCCACCATCGACCCGGGCTATCGCGGCGAGATCCGCGTGATTCTGCTCAATCTGGGCAGCCTGGAGTATCGCGTCGAGCGCGGGGACCGCATCGCGCAGCTCATCGTCGCCCGCTACGAGCCCGTGGAGTGGGAGGAATCGGAGCTAAGCGACACCGGCCGCGGCGAAGGCGGCTTCGGCTCCTCCGGACGGCGCTAGGGGATTGGTGGACGTGGGGGGATTTGAACCCCCGACCCCGGCGTTGCGAACGCCGTGCTCTCCCAACTGAGCTACACGCCCACACCTGGGAAGTTCCGACTCCATGATAGCACCGCCGACGGGCTACAATCGGCAGTAATGGAACCGCTCGACGACCTGCTAAAGAAAATGGAACGGGAGTGGGACCAGCGCGCCCGCAAGAACGCCCTCTACTACGTCAACACCGAGCGCACCGACTGGAGCCAGGAGGAGTTCTTCCAATCCGGCCAGCGCGAGGTGGAAGAGCAGATCCTGAGCGACATGGGGAACGTCTGCCAGGGCCGGGATCCCCGCCAAATGCGTGTGCTCGAGGTCGGCTGCGGAGCCGGACGGGTCACGCGCGCGCTCAGCTACGTATTCGGCGAGGTCCACGGCGTCGACGTGAGCGGAGAAATGCTGCTGCGCGCCCGCCAGTCGCTCTCCGACCGGCCCAACGTCGCGCTCTACAAGAACAACGGGATGGACCTCTCGGTGCTCGGCGGCCTGCCGTTCGATTTCGCCTTCTCCATCGTGGTCTTTCAGCACATTCCCCGCCGCGAGGTGGTGGAAAGCTACGTCCGCGAGGTGCACCGGGTGCTGCGTCCCGGAGCCCTCTTCAAGTTCCAATTGCAGGGGGATACGCGCGTGCAAAGCTCGCCGGACGACACCTGGATCGGCGCGCCTTTTTCCGACCGGCAGGTTGTCGAAATGGGCCGCCGCTGCGGTTTCGATCCGCGCTACCGCGACGGCGCCGGCGGGCAGTACTTCAGCGTTTGGTTCTTTAAGGACGAAGCTCCCCGCTAGCCGGGGGAACGGCGAGCACGGAGCCTTCTTCGGAGCGCGCGCGGCGGGCGGCCCAGTATTCCCTCATCCGCCGGGAGACCTCCAGCCGCCTGGCCGCGCTCATTTTCCTGCGTTTGCGCGGGACGCCGAGGGTGGCTGCGTTCCTGCGCTCGATCGCGGCAATCAGCCGGTCGATTCGCTTCTTCTCCTCGTACAGGTTTCGAATCGCTTCATTCAGATTCACCTGGAACTCCTGCGATTGCGCGGGGCTATTCCCAACCCACCCCATGCGATTCGCCTGTTATCGTATAACGAAATCCGAAAAGAATCCAGTCGAATCGCAGGATTAGTTTGCCCGAAGCGCCCGTGACGGGAGGGGCCGATTGGCGCGGCGGCGCCGCCGGGTCGTACTACATGGTCTATAGTACTAGATGAACATGAACGGGAAAGACTGGGAGGGCCGGGTCATCGACGGGAGGTTCCCGTTGTTGCAGTACCTGGGCGGCGGCCAACGGAGCGCCGTGTTCGTCACTGAGCGCGAGGATCAAGGTCCGCGGAAGGCCGCCATCAAGCTGATTCCGGCGGATGCGCCCCCTGCCACGGCCGCCGAGCTGTCGCATCCCCACCTGCTGCGGCTGTTCGAGTCCGGGCGCTGCGAATTGGACGGCGCCCATCTGGCCTACATCGTGATGGAGTATGCCGACGAGAACCTGGCCGAGGTTCTGACCGGGCGGCCGCTCTCGCCCACCGAAACGCGCCAGGCGATCGAGCCCATTCTGGACGCTCTGGAGTACCTGCATGGGCAGGGCCTGGTTCACGGCCGCCTGCGGCCCGCCAACGTTTTGGCTGTAGGCGATCGACTGAAGCTCGCGAGCGACGGGCTGTGCCGCGCGGGTGCATGGGAGGGCCGTCCGCGGGAACTCAGCCCCTACGACCCGCCCAAGTCGGCGTTCGGCTGGATCACGCCGGCCGCGGACGTCTGGTCGCTCGGCATCACGCTGGTGGAAGCCTTGACGCAGCACCCGCCGGCCAGGAACAGCGCCGGGGAACCGGAACCCGTTCTGCCGGCGCGGCTGCCCGCCGAGTTGTCCGACATCGTTTTCCACTCGCTGGAACCCGACCCCCGGCGCCGTTGGACGCTCACTCAGATTCGGGAGCGGCTGGCCGGGCGGACGGTCGCGGCCAGCGCGGAAGCAGCGGCGGCGCGCCAGAATCGCCTGAAGGGGCTGGGCATTGGACTCGGTTTGGCGCTGGCTGTGGCCATCGTGGTCGCGGTGGCGTATCTCGCATTGCCCCGTCCGGCGCCGGCGCCGGGAGCAGACGCCACTTCGGCCGCGCCTCAGGCGTCTGAGGCCGCCAAGCTCCCCGGCCAGGGCGCGCAGGGCGGCGCAGTCCGGCATCAGGTGTTGCCCGATGTCTCCAGCGAAGCCAGAAACAGCATCCGCGGAACGGTGAGGGTCGGCGTGAAGGTTCGCGTCAATTCATCCGGGGCCGTGGTCGAGGCAAGGCCGGCTTCGCCCGGACCCAGCAAGTACTTCGCCCGTGTGGCTCGGGAGGCCGCCCTGCACTGGCAATTCGACCCGCCGCGAAACAGCCAGGGCCCGGTAGCCAGCGAATGGCTGCTGGAGTTTCAATTCGACAAGGAAACAACCCAGGTGCGCCCCCAGCGGGTGGCGCCCTAGCGGAACGTCGGGTACCGGTACCCGGAAACTTCCGGGGGATGGCGCGGCGCATCGGTCCTCCCTATACTGCGGTGTTCTCCTTAGGGAAGGTCGTATTCATGAAACCGACCGTCTTGATTCCCGCTTTGCTCGCGCTGTCGGCGGCGTGCGCTTCGGCGGACACCATCTATAGCTCGATTCCGATCCCGCTGCCGCCCAACCTGACATCCGAGGCCTACGAGGCGACCCAAACGACGCAGTTCGGCGGGTTGATCCAGTTCGCCGGCTCCAGCGGGTCCTACACGCTTTCCACCGTCACCGTCGTCATGAGCGATTGGGCGCTGGCGGCCGACTACGGCTCCACGGCCCCAGGCTTCAACGTGCCGCTCACGCTGAACCTTTACGGCGTCGGGCCCTCCGATACAGTGGGCTCTCTCCTGGCCACCCAGACCATCGACGCCTTCATCCCCTGGCGCCCGCCCAGCGGGGGTTGCGACGACCCCACGGCGTGGCTGGCCAGCAACGGGAACTGTTACCACGGACTGGCGTCGCCCGTTTCGTTCGTTTTGACCGGCCTGGAGGTTCCCGATCAGGTCATCTACGGCCTGGCGTTGAATACCCAGCACTACGGAACGCCGCCCATCGGGGCTCCGGGGCCGTACAACAGCCTCAACATCGGCTTAGCGACAACGGCTCCCAGCGTGGGGAGCAATCCCTTGCCCGGCACGGCATATGTAAGCGCCAACGGCGGCGCTTTCGAGCAGGAACAGAACTGGGCGCCTTACAGCGGCGCCATCCAGTTCAACGACACGGCGCCCGAGCCGTGGACGCTGCTGCTCACCGGGGCGGGGCTTCTCAGCCTGGGCGTCCTGCGCCGCAAACCAACGCGGTCCTAAGCGCTACAGTTTGTCGATCAGCAGCTTGCGGATGTCGTCGTCGCGGAACATCCCGTCGGTGCGCAGCGCGTAGGCGCAGTGCATCTCCAGCACGCCGCCCTCAAACGTCATCTTCATCTCCCCCTTGTCCTTGACGTTCTTCAACTTGACCTTCTTCAGCCCCTCGCGCACCGCCTCCTTGCCCATATCGTCCTGGCAGATGACCCGTAACGCCATGTTCAGGCGATGGCAGGAGAGGTTGTCGATGAAGTTGAGGCCTTCCAGGTCGTCGCTCAGGCTCTCCCACTCCACCTCATAGGGAATGGGAGCGCCGCAGATCTCCTCGATCTCCTTCACGCGCCCCGGAAATGTGACCTCTTGAAGTTCCTTGATTTTGCGTCGTTCGTTGAGTCCCATGCGAACCATAGCATAGCACCAACAGCGGACGGCTCGCGAAATCCCTATCCCAGAATCGAGCACTGCACGCCGGTGAAGCTCAGCAGATACAGGCCCGCCGCTATCCACCCGAGAATCTGCCCCATGGGCGCCCTTCGCCGAGCCGAGGCCACACCCGAATAGTCCCGGTGCAGCGCGAGCGGCGACTTCAGCCGCACGCCAGCCCCGATGGCGCAGGAGAACACAGCCTTCAATCGTCCTGGACATTTGAAGATGCTCCCCGCCGGCCGCCTCGGGATCGTCCGGAGGCGGGGGCGGCAAGAATTCGTGGCCGCAACCGCAGCGCGGCGATTCGGCCCGTCTCGCCGGGCCACACGCCGGACGCTCGCGCTTCCGTCTGCGGACGGCAATCGGTTCCGCATCCACGCCGCGCGCCCTACGGCGTGACCCGGAACTCGCCGCGCAAGCCGCTGGCCGAATCCGGCGCCACCCAAACCTGAAAAGCGCCGGGCTCGGTGGCCAGTTGGCCGCGCTCGTTGTAGAACGCGAGCTCGCCCGTGGGCAGCGCGAACTCCACCGTCCGTTTCTCGCCCGGCTTGAGCCGCACACGGCGGAAGCCCTTCAGCTCCCTGACCGGCCGCGTGATGCTGGCGGCGAGCTGCCGCGTGTAAAGCTGCACGATCTCCTCCGCCTCCACAGCGCCGCGGTTGGCGATATCCGCCGAGACCGTGAGCGTCCCACCCATCGGCAGGTCGCGCGCAGACAGGCGCAGGTTCGAGTACTCGAACGTGGTGTAGGAAAGCCCGAAGCCGAACGGATATTCCGGCGTGTAATCCACATCGATATACTTCGCCGTGTCGCGCGGGGAGTTGACCGGCATGCCCATCGGAATTCCGAGGTCGAGCGGCGTGGGCGGCCGACCGGTGTTCATGTGGTTGTAATAGACCGGAACCTGTCCCACGGTGCGCGGGAACGACACCGCCAGCCTGCCCGACGGCGCCGCGTCGCCGAAGAGCAGATCGGCCAGCGCCGGCCCTCCCAGCGTGCCCGGATGCCAGGCGTACAGCACCGCGCCCACGCGTTCGGCGACTTTGTGGAAAGTGAGCGGGCGCCCCGCCATGATCACCGCAACCATCGGCTTGCCAACCTTGGCCAACTCCTCGACCAGCGCTTCCTGCGCGCCGGGCAGATCCAGAAACGCCCGCGAAGTGGCCTCTCCGCTGAGGCTCTGCTCTTCGCCCAAAAACAGCAGGACCGCGTCCGCGCCCCGGGCAGCTTCCAGCGCCGCGTTGAAACCTGCGCGGCTCATGTCGCGGCTGGTCTTCAGGCCCGCTGCATACAATACGCGACCCGCTCCCAACCGCTCCCGGAGCGCCGCCAGCGGCGTGCGCACATCGGCCGGATCGCCGTCCGGAACCCAGCAGCCCATCTGATCCACCGGGCTGTCTGCCAGCGGCCCGATCGCCGCTACTTTGCCGATCGCATTCGAAAGCGGCAGGGCGCGGCCTTCGTTCTTGAGCAGCACGGCGCTTTCGATGGCCAGCTTCTTCGCGATCTGCCGCGCTTCGGGCGTGAGGAACGCCGCCTGGTCCACCGCGCTCGGCACGGGCTTGTCGAAGAGCCCCAGCCGCATCTTCACCCGCATGATGTTCCGCACCGCCTCGTCGATCAGCCGCAGGTCTTCCGGGTGGGCGTCTAAGTAAGACTTCAGGTGGTCGTAGTAAGTGGTGCTGTTCATCTCCATATCGACGCCCGCGCGCATCGCCTTGACGGCGGCATCGGCCGTGTCACTCGCGTAGCCGTGATCGATCAACTCGATGACGGAATCCCAGTCGCTCACGACGAATCCGTCGAAGCCCCATTCCTTGCGCAGCACCTGGCGCAGCGTGAACGCGTTCGCCGAGGCCGGGACTCCGTTGAGGTCGTTGAACGCGCTCATGAAGGTGGCCACGCCCGCCGCGCGCGCCGCCTGGAACGTGCGCAAGTAAACGTTGCGCAACTCCGCCTCCGGAATCCAGGTGGTGTTGTAATCCCGTCCGCCTTCGCCCGCGCCGTAGCCCACATAATGCTTCGCGCAAGCCGCGATAGAACCCGCAGCATCGAGCGACTCGCCTTGCAGGCCGCGCACCATCGCCGCGCCCAGCACACCCGCCAGATACGGATCTTCCCCCAGCGATTCGGCGATGCGGCCCCACCGCGGATCGCGCGCGATGTCCAGCATCGGCGTGAAGGTCCAGTGTATCCCCGCGGCCGCGCTTTCGGCGCCGATAATCCGGCCGGCCCGCGCGATTAACTCCGGGTCCCAGCTCGCCGCTTGGCCCAGCGGAATCGGGAACACCGTGCGGTAACCGTGGATCACGTCCCGCCCGAACAGCAGCGGGATACCCAGCCGGCTTTCCTTCATCGCGATGCGCTGCGCCTCCACGCGATCCGCGAAATCGCCGGCATTGATCAGCGAGCCCCAGCGCCCCTTGCGGATTCCCTCTTTGACCGCGGCCGGAATCCCGCCGCCGGGCAACGCGTTGGATTGCGACATCTGGCCCAGCTTTTCTTCGAGCGTCATGCGCGCCATCAGCGCGTCGATCCGCCGTTCGATTTCCACCGGCGCGGCCGCGCGAACCAGCGGCGCGGCCGCCGCCGCGAGCGACACAAACAGAGTAGTGCGTCCCAGAGCTTTCATAGAATCACTCCCCGGATTTCGCGGGATGCGCGTGCATGGCTCGCGCGATCAGTCCCAGCCCGCCCACCAGCAGCACCAGCATCACCACTGTATTAAACAGGCTCGTGGGGCGGAAGTAGATTTGCAGGTTGGCCAGCACCCCGCCTAGGATGAACAGCGCGCCCGCGACCGTCAGCAGCCACCCGATCGCGCTCTTGCCATTCCAGAACAGCACCCCTACGCCGGCCAGCATGGGGATGAGCGTAATGCCAAAGGTGTTGGCGCCGTAGAAGTTCCAGTAGGAACCGCCCACGGTCACCTGATTGGAGAGCAAGTATCCGCCCAGGCAGGTCATGGCGAAGCCGATCAGGAAATGCCCGAGGCCGCCAGGTGTCCCGCCCACATCGCGAAGAGTACGGTCTGCCATGCGTCCGAGCATAGCAGAACTCAGGCCGTTTCGCGGCTTGGCCGCAGCCACACGAATGCCACGGCCGCCGCCAGCGCCAGCCCTGCCGCCACCAGGAATACCAGGCTCGGATGCACCGCCCACAACGCGCCGGCAATCAGCGAGGCGGGCAGATAAATCGCGCCGGTCGCGAAGTTGTAAACGCCAATTGCCGTAGCGCGCCGCTCGGGTTCGACATCCGCGATAAAAGCCTTGCTTTGCGCTTCGTCCATCGAATAAAAGACGCCGTAAAGGGCGAACAGCAAAATGATCTGCCATCTCGCCGCCGCGAAAGCGAACCCCAGGCTCATCGCCAGGTAGACCAGGTAACTTAGTACCACCACATACTTCCTGCCTATCCGGTCGCCCAGCTTGCCAACCAGCGGTGCGGCAATCACAAACGACACATTGAACAGCGCGTACAGCAGCACGATGTCGCGCGCCGGGAATCCCGCCCGATTGGCGCGCAACAGAAGAAAGCCGAAACTGAAATAGGCCAGCGAGAAAATCGCGGCCGCCACCAGGTAGCGTTTGAATCCGGGGCTCAGCGTTTTCCACGCCGCCGGCATACTTTCGCGCCGGTAGGGAACGCCCGGCCGGTCGTGGATCAGGCCCAGCACCACCACGCTGAGCACCGCCGGCACGAACGCCACCCGGAACAGCGTTCGGTAGGATGCGGCGGTCTCCCCGAGCCGCCTCAGCAATCCATAAGCGGCCAGAGGCCCCAGAACCGCCCCGGCTTTGTCCAGCGCCTTGTGCACGCCGAACGAGTATCCACGCTTCTCCTTGCTGGCGATCGCCGCCAGCCAGGCATCCCGCGGCGCGCCACGCACACTCTTGCCCAACCGCTCGACCACGCGAAACACGCCCAGGGCAACCACCGAGCTGGCAACCAGCAGAATGATCTTAGCGGCGGTCGAGAAGGCATATCCGGCCAGGGCGAAGATTTTGCGCCGGCCGCTGCGGTCCGACAGCCAGCCGGCGACGTAATCGAGCGCGGATGCCGCAAAATCCGCGAGGCCCTCCACCAACCCCAGCAACGCGCTCGAAGCCCCCGCGATGGCCGTGAAGAAGATCGCGAACACGGAGAAAATCATCTCCGAGCTGACATCCGTGAGGAAACTCACCAGCCCCAGCTTCAACACATCGGGATGAACGCCAAACCGCGCTTTCATGGAATCGGCCCCGCTTTCCCGGCATCTTACCACAGCGGATCTTCGTCGTTTTCAATCCGCGTTCATCTTCGTTAATCGGCGGCTGAAATTGCCTTTGAACTTCTACCTGCCGCAGGGGTTGACCGCGTCGCCGAGGCACTGATTCTCGGCCTTCCAGCGCATGGCCGTGTAGATGCGCGTGCGCCCGCTGGGATGGTCGAAGAAAACGAACTCCTCCAGCGGCGTGGGATCCAGCTTGCGGTATTCGCCCAGCAGCAGGTCCACTTCCGCCTCGCCGTCCGGCTGACGCGCGGTATTGAGTCCGAAGACGTCCGCTTCATATTCCTGCGCGCGGCTGAGCGTGTTCATCACCGGGGTTGCGACGAAGAAAAGCACGGAGAGGATCAGGCCGGCCAGCGGAATCACCGCCGGATCGCCCAGCTCGCGAATGCCCCATCGGACGCCCCAGCGCCCCAGCGCCCAGTTGAGTCCCCAGCGCAGGACGCCGAAGAAGATCGCCACCAGGATCGCAAGGTAGGCCAGGAAGTTGAAAAGATGGTGCATGACGTAATGCCCCATCTCGTGCCCCATGGTGGACATGATGGCTTGTGGCGAGCAACGGTTGAGCAAGTTGTCGTTGAGCGTGATCCGCTCCGTGCCCAGCAGGCCGCTCACGTTCGCGCTCACCCGCTTGCTTTGCCGCGAGGCGTCCATTTCGTAAACTTCGGTGGCCCGGATGCCGTTCTGCCGCGCCAGGCGCAAAATGGGCTCGCGGATACGCGCGTCAGTCAGCGGAGTGTACTTGTTGAACATCGGATCGATGAACACCGGCCAGATCAGGAAGGAAAACGCCTGGAAAACGATCGCCACGCCGGCGCCCCACAAGTGCCAGGTCTTGGGCAGGCGGCGGATGATTCCGAACAGCGCCATCATCGGCAGGCCGCCTAGAACGACGTTAACCGCCAGCATCTTCGCCTGGTCCCCGAACCACCCCCCGAAGCTCTGATTCATCAATCCGTACTGGCGTTCGCGCAGGAAGCCCTCATAGACCGCCAGCGGGGATCCAAAAACGAATAGCGCGAGCGAGAACCCGGCCCAGTAAAGCCAGGTCGCCAGTGGCTTGCGCCGCGTGATGCGTTCCGCGAGGTCGCGCAGGCGGGCCGACCAGCCCGTCGCCAGTAGCAGGACCAGAACGGCGGCGCCATAGAGGAAATCCCAAAGGATCAGCCAATAGCCGCCTTCGAAATAGGCGTCCGAACGGGCCTTCGCGGAGGGAGGCACCGTCGCGAGGTAGGCGTTGGTGGCGGCTTCGGCGTTGAATCCCGGACCCGCCTGGGCCGCCGCCGGAATCCTCAGCGCCGGTGCTGCGGGCGGCGTCTGAGCGGCCACCAGCAGCGATAACAAGAGCAGCAGCGGGAGCAGTCGAGGCACCATGCGCAGAGCATAGCATGGCCCGCCCTGAGTTGAGCCGGCAGGCCCGCGCCGCGCCAGCCATCCGCGTGGCCCGCCACTCATCCGGCCGGCGCCGCCGGTCGTCCGCAACCGCTTGGCACGGCGGGGCCGGCGGAGTACAATCGGCCTTAGTGAAAACCAGCTCCGCTTTGGTTCAACTCTCGTGCCTGATGGCCCTGCTTGCCGCCCCGGCTGCCGGCTGGGTGAAGGGCAAGAAGCCGGAAGGTTCATTCGGTCTGACCGTGCCGCTCCGCGATTCGTTCCGCGGCGCGGTCTACGACATGCTTCCCGCTTCCACCGCGCTGCCCGACTTCGCGCATCTCAAGCCCGTCGGTTACATCTACACTTACGCGCTCAACGTGCCCACGCGCTTCTACGGCCAGGGGATGCCCGGCGTCACCGACCGCATCGAGTGGTTCGCCATCGACTACGAAGCCGATTTCTGGATCGACAAGCCCGGCAAGTACCGCTTCAATCTCACCTCCGACGACGGCTCCCGCCTCGAAGTGGATGGAAAACTGGTCGTCGACAACGATGGCGTGCACTCCACCCTAACGATCGGCGGAAGCGTGGTCCTGGAGGCCGGGAGCCATCACATCCACGTTTCCTATTTCCAGGGGCCGCGCGATGAAGTGGCCTTGGTCCTGGAGGTCGCCGCGCCCGGCGAAGAGTTTCACGTCTTCGATCTGCGCGATTTCAGGCCGGGAGCGGCCGCGCGGGCCAGCGTCCCGCCGGTGGATGCCGAAACCCGGCCGCAAATCCGCCGCGACCCCGAGTTTCGCGGATCGGCGGCGTTGAAGGGTTACGAGATGCCGGCCTTCGAGGCGCTCAAAACCAAGCCGCAGCCCCACGCCTTCGGTTTCCACTCCACGGCCTTCCACTTTCCGGACGGGGATTTCACTTCGAAGTGCGTCCTGGCCTTCGAGGTGCCGGGGACGGCGCCCACCGCTACGCCGGCCGGCCCCGGCAAGAGCAGACTGCATTTGGTGCTGCTCGCGCTGGTGAAAGACGACGGCGGCCAAATCGTCGAGAAAGTCAGCCAGGATTTTCAGGCGCAGGTTACCGATACGCAACTGGCGGCGCTCCGTGCCGACACGCTCTCCTACGCCTCCCCGATCGCGCTTTCTCCCGGCCGCTACACGGTCGAAACCGTGGCGCTGGATCGCGAATCCGGCCGGGCCAGCGCGGGAACGTTCCAAATCGACTATCCCGAACGAAAGGGAATGGCGCTGAGCAGTTTGGTTCTGGCGCAACGCACCGAGCCCGCGCGGCCACAGGCGGATGGGGCCGTCGCCGATCCGCTCCAGTTTGAGGGCCAGCGTGTCGCGCCGGCCATCGATGCCGCCTTTCCCGCCGGCGCCCAGCCCTTCGTGTTCTTCGTGGCGTATCCCGACAGATCGAAGACCGGCACTCCGAAGGTCGCCGTGCAGTTTCTGCGGGACGGGAAAGCGCTGGCCGGTCAAACCGCCGATCTCCCGCCCGCGGACGCCTCCGGGGCCATACCCATGACCATCGGAGCCCTCGCCGAACCGGGCAATTACGAGCTGAAGATCGCCATGTTACAGGGCGGCCAGTCGGTGGAGCGCAGCATCCGTTACTCCATCGCCGCCAAATAGAGGCTTCCTATTCGAAAGGAATCGCAATGCAGATGTCAAAATGGGCCATCATCGTAGCCCTTGCGCTTATCGCAGCCGTCGCCACTTACGGCCAGAATGTCAGCGGCTCGCTAAGCGCCACGGTTTTCGACCAGAGCGGCGCGGTCGTTCCGCACGCCAAAGTCGTGCTCATGAACGAGGCCACCGGGGCCAACCGCGAAACGGCCTCCAACGGCGGCGGATTCTTCAATATCCCCGCCATTCAACCCGGGTCCTACACGTTGACCGTTACGGCACAGGGCTTCGCGCTCTGGCAACGACAGAACATCGTGTTCAATCAAGGCGAGAGCAGAACGCTGCCGGACCTCACCCTTGAGCTCCCGTCGACCGCGGAAACCGTTGTCGTCGCCGCGGATACCGACTCGATCGCGCCTGTCGATACCGGCGAATCCCGCCAGACCCTGAACTCTACCCTGGTCGGTCAACTGCCCACTCAGGGCCGCGACGCCGGCGAGCTCATCAAGATCATGCCCGGCATGGGAATGAACCGCGGTCTCTCCCAGAGCGCCTGGAGCAGCGTCGTCACGCAGAGCAACGTGGGCCCGGTCGGCCAGTATTCCGCCAACGGAACCCAGCCCTACGGCGGGTTGACCATGACCATGGATGGCGCCAATGTGGTCGATCCCGGCAACATGGGAACGCAGGTCGCCAACATCAATAAGGATCAGACCGCCGAGGTCACGCTCCTCAATTCGGCCTTCGGCGCCGAGTATGCCAAGGGTCCGGTCGCCTTCGAGGCCACCGGCAAGAGCGGCACCTCCCACTTCCACGGTGCGGTCTACCTGTATGGCCACTTCGGCGCCCTGGATTCCGTGGACTCCTACATCAAGAGCCATGGCGGCGGCACGCAGTTTCCCCCCAGTGGCATATTTCCGGGCGGCGAGATCGGCGGCCCGCTTCACATTCCCGGCACGGAGTTCAACCGCAAACACGACAAGCTCTTCTTCTACATCGCCCCGGAGGGCATGGACCAGTTGCCGACCCCCATCGGCTACGCCTATTTCGTTCCCACTCCGCAAATGTTGCAAGGAAACTTCTCGCCAACTTACCTCGCCAGTCTGGGCCCCGCATTCGCCTCCGCTCACTCCGGCGACAACTTGCAGCCCACTCTGCATGGAACCGCGGCGGTGTACCCCGGGGGCATGATCCCGCAGAGTCTCATTGATCCCACCTCGCTGGCTTACGCCAAGACTTTTCCGGCCGCTTTCTCCCCGATCGACTCCGGCGGCGACAATTGTTACTACCTGGAGAACTTCCACGTCAATCGCATCGAGTTCAGAGTCCGGCTCGACTACAACATCAGCGACAACACCAAGGCCTTCCTATCCTGGAGCCGCCAGGACGAGTTCGACCACAACCCCATCGGCGTCTGGTGGGCCCCGAGCAACGATCTCCCCTATCCCTCCCCCATGAATGCCCACCAGGTTTCGAACGTCTTGAGCGCGAACCTCACCCACGTGTTCAGTCCCACGCTCACCAACGAAGCCGTGGCCACGACAGTGGTTTTCCTCAACCCCGTCGTGCTGACCGACCCCTCCGCGGTGAATCCGGCCACGGTCGGACTGACCGGTTTCGAGCCCTTGGTTCCGGATCGATACACGCCGCAGATTCCCGACCTCACCAGCATTAACTGGGGCTCCGTACCGGGCTACTACGCCCCCTCCTTCGGCACCAGCTTCTACGGAGGCGACTTCGGCAAGCGGTCGGTGGACCCCTCCCTCGCGGACAACTTGTCCAAAGTCGCGGGCAAGCACTCCATGAAGTTCGGGGTTTACTGGGACTTCGCCGAGAACCTGCAGCCCGGCGGCCTCGGCAACTGGGCCCAGGGCATGGTCGACTTCGGCAATACCGGAGCCACCACCACCGGCAACCCCATGGCCGATTTCCTCACCGGCCGCGCGCAGTCCTTCCAGCAAGTGACCGGGCTCAGCGTGTACGACATGAAGTTCAGCCAATACTCGCTCTACGCTCAGGACCAGTGGAGAATTCATCGCCGCCTGACGCTGACTTACGGCGTCCGCATGGAGCACCTGGGCCAGTGGTATCCCACCAGCGGACCGGGGCTGGCGGTCTGGGACCCCGCCTCCTACAACAACACCGCGCAGGCGGGCGCTTGGACCGGCCTGCTCTGGCACGGCATCGACAGCAACGTCCCTATCTCCGGTTTCCCTTCCAAGCGCTTTTTCTATGACCCGCGCTTCGGCTTCGCCTACGATCTCTTAGGGAACGGAAAAACCGTCTTTCGCGGCGGCTTCGGCGTTTATCGCTATCAGATCTCCTACAACACCGCCACCAACAACGGCGTTTACGACGAGTCCGCCAACATCTCCAGTTACAATATCGTGAGCCCCACCAACGTCGGCTGGAACTTCGCTCAGTACGGCCTGCCCGATGGAGGCGTGCCCGGCCTGGGCGGCAACATGGGAGCCCTCTTGCAGGGCGACTCCCGATCGCCGTACACCGAGAGCTACAACCTGATCCTCTCCCAGCACGCCCCTTGGGGCTCGCTCGTGGAGATCGGATACTATGGCAACCGGAGCCGCGACCAGGCGGTAGGGTCGAACGCCGGCGGCGTCGCCGGGTCTCTGGGGAATCTCAATAAGACGCCGCTCGGAGCCTACTTCCTGCCCGACCCGATCACCGGAGTGGTCTACGACCCGAGCACGGGCAACTTGCCTTTTCAGGACTACCGGCCCAATCGGAACTACCAGACCATGCTGGTCACCACCCATGACGGATATTCCAAATACAACGCCCTCCAGGCGTCCTGGAACAAGCGCGCGGGACGCGCCACGTTCATGCTGAATTACACCTTCGGTAAAGTGCTCGGTATTCGCGACGGCCTGTCGGATAATGGCGCCGGCTCCGGCTTTGCCGCCGACCCCTGGAACCTGAAGGACAACTACGGCGTGCTGGCCTACGACCACACGCAGATCTTCAACACCGGGTACGTGATCGCCCTTCCCAAGCCCATCCATGGCCATTTCTTTTTGGGCGGCCTGCTCAATGGGTGGGCACTTTCCGGAATGACCCAGTTGCAGAGCGGCGCGCCCATCCAGCCCAACTCGGGAGGCAACATGAACCTGACCACCACCGGGACGTTGAATAACCTGACCTGGCTGGGCACCGACTCCGCCAGCATCATGCCGGCCCTCGCCTGCAATCCGAGCAGCGGTCTGCAACCGGGCCAGTATTTCAACCCCACCTGCTTCGCCCTCGCGCCCCAGGGAACCAACGGCCCGTCGATCTGGCCTTACATCCACGGCCCGCGCTATTTCAATAGCGACCTTTCGGTTTACAAGACTTTCCATTTCAAGGAAAAGCATCAGATCGAGTTCCGCCTTTCGGCGTTCAACTTCCTGAATCATCCTCTGCCCACCTTCTGCACGGGGAGTTGTTCCGATCTGTCGCTGCAATTCACGGCCCCGGTCGCCGGTTCCACCAACTCCAACACCTTGACCACCGGCTGGCCGCTCAGCACCACCGGCTACAGGATTGTGCAGATGATGGCTAAGTACCAGTTCTGAGCCGCCGCGCGGCCTGGGCGGCGGCAGAATGTCGCGGGCCCGCCCGGCCGGACGGTGCATCGCCCGCGGCGGGCGGGAAAGGCGGAAGTGAGCAGGAATTATTATCTGTTGTTGACTCTGGTCTGGACTCTGGACGCGATTTCGTACGTCCTCATGTCCATCCTGTCGATCCGCCAGTACCGCCTGCGCAGAACGCGCTGGGGCGGAGCCGCTTACTGCGTCCTGATCGTGAACTTCGCGTTGATGTACGTCAACATGCTGGCGATGGAGGCGGTTTTTATCGCGACGGGCCGCTTTCTGGCCTTTCTCGGCGCTATTGACCTGGTGACCTCCGTGATGGCTGCGGTGCTGTTATTCCACGCCTTCTACAACGGCGAGCGGGAGTATCTGTCCGGCCGCAGGATTTGGAAGACGTTACTCGGGCTGTCCTATGCGGTCGCCGCGGCCGCGATTTTCGTCGGTGTGGGCTTTTACATGGGTGTCTTCCCCGACCTCCTCGTCCCGCAGAGGCTTGGGGTGCCATCGCCGTTGGCGTTCGCCGCCGTTAACTGCATCGGGGTGCTGTGCGCGTCCCGCCGTCTTCAGCGCCGCCAGCGCCTCTGGGTTGTGGCTTTCACCATCGTCTGGACGAGCACGGTGATCCTCTGGCTGACAACTCGCTCTCTCGTATTCCTCTTGCCGAAGGACCTTTGTCCCCTGATCTTCGTCTTCATCGTCACTTACTACGTCGAGCGGCTCGCGTTCTTCGACGTCTTAATCAAAAAGGGAGTGATGGCCTTCATCTCCATCTCGCTCCTGTCCGTGTACTTCACCTGGGTCACACCCTGGATGGAACGCTTCCGGCTGAGCATCGCGATATGGGCGCTATCCGCTTGGCCCATCGTCCTGCTGAACCCGTGGCTCAATCGGAGGCTCTCCGCTTGGATCGACCGGCTGTGGCTGGGCCGCCGGTTCACCCCCATCGAGGCCAGCGAGCATTTCCTGGACGGATTGCAAGGCGCCATCGGCGAACCCGAGCTGGCAGGCCTTGCCCAACAGCGCTTGCGCACCATCTTCCGCTCGGAAGCCGAGGTCGTCCTCCATCCGGCCCGCCAGCCGGCCGGCGCGGATACCGGCGAGCACATGCAGGCGCCCATCCGCTTGGGCGGCGAGCAGGTGGGCTTCATACGCGTCCGGGCGCGCGCCCACAACCGCCGCTTTCTCAGCGAAGATCTTGCGCTGCTGGCCTCCCTCGCCGAGGTCTTCTCGTTTCTCCTCGAGAACCTGCGCCTTCGCGAGAAGCGCCTGGAACACGAGAAGCGCGAGCGGGAGCTGGTCCTGAACGCCAATCGCTCCGAACTCAAAGCGCTGCGCGCCCAAGTCAATCCGCACTTCCTCTTCAACGCGCTGAATACCATCGCCAGCCTCATCCCGCGCCACCCCGACCGCGCCGAGAAGACCATCGAGCAACTGGCCGAGGTGTTTCGATACACCCTGCGGCGCTCCGACCGCGAATGGGTGACCCTCGACGAGGAACTGGAGGCCGTCCGCGCCTACCTGGACGTCGAACAGGAGCGCTTCGGCGATCGCCTGGTGGTGCGCCTCCAGTGCACGGAAGAAGCCCGCGGCGCGCGCATTCCAGCCATGCTCGTCCAAACTCTGGTCGAAAACGCCGTCAAGCACGGCGCGGGAGCCATTCGCACCCAGGCCGTGGTCGAGATCGAGGCGAGTGCTTCCGCCTCCGGGATCTCCATCTCGGTCCGCGACAACGGGCCCGGTTTTTCCGCCGCCGCGATGCGAACCCTCCCTCCCAGCGACGGCGGCTTCGGCCTGCGGAATACCCGTGAGCGCCTCCAAGGCCACTTCGGAGCCGCCGCCGGCCTGCACATCGAACGCGACAGCGCGCGCGGAATGACCGTCGTCGCCCTCCGCCTTCCACGTACGGTCCTCCAGCCGGCGGAAGCGAGACTGCCATGATCCGTATCCTGCTGGTGGACGACGAGCAGGCCGCGCGCGAAAGGCTGCGCCAGATGCTCGGCCCCATTCCGGACCTTGAAATCGTGGGCGAAGCCGCCGACGGCGAAGAGGCGCTCCAGAAAGTCGTGGAGCTGCATCCGGACCTCCTTCTTTTGGACATTCAAATGCCCGGTTGCAGCGGCCTGGAAGTGGCCGCCTGCCTCCCCGCCCCGCGCCCCCAGATCGTCTTCTGCACCGCCTTCGATCAATACGCCGTGGATGCCTTCGAGATGCACGCCGTCGACTACCTGCTCAAGCCCGTCAACCGCGTGCGGCTGGCGCGCTCCATCGAGCGGGTTCGCCGCGCCGATTCGCCCTCCGCCGGAGGCGCGGTCGAGCGGGCGCTCCAAACGCTGCGCGCACGGAACACGCGTCTGCTCGCGCGGCACGGCGACGGATACCGCGTGGTTCCGCGCCAGGACGTGGTGTGCTTTCTCTCCGACGGCGGTCTTACCAAGCTGTGCACGCGCGAGCGTTCCTACCTGCTCGATCCCACGCTGAACGACCTCGAGGAACGCCTCGACCCAGCCTTCTTCTTTCGCGTCAGCCGGGCCGCCATCGTGAATCTGGATTGTGTGACCGAGGTCCTGCCCCTGGCGGGAGGCGTGGCCGAGGTCGTGCTGAATACCGGCCTGCGTCTCGAGGTCAGCCGCCGCCGCCTCAAGGAACTGCTCGAGCGCCTGGCCGGCCAGCAGCCGCTTCGTGAGGAAGTCTGACGGCGCGACGGACCTACTTCGCGGCCTGCTCCAGGGTTACATTCGAAAAAATCGCGGTCTCAAGCGCCGTCGCCACGTGCGAGCACACGCCCAGACCGACGTACACAGGGTCCTGCATCGTGACGAACTCCACCGGGCTGGAGGGCTTCAGCTCCCCGTTCGCCCGGCCCGTGTAGATCGTGAACCGGCTGCCCTTCCTTTCCAGGCGCAACCGCACCGGCCCATCCACCTGCGTGAGGACCTCGTAGGTCTGCTCATTGGGCGCGCCGCGGAACTGCAACGAGGTGAGCCCATCGCCGTGCGATGCCGCGTCCGCATACGCCGATCCCGGCTCCGGACTTTGCCGGATCATGAGCGCGGCCTTGCGGTGCGCCACCGCGCTCGGGCCCGCCCACCGCACGTCGGCCGTGAGCGTCAGGTCGCCGGAGGCCCGCTTCCAGACGAAATAGAACGCGTCGGCCGCGCCCCACATATTCGCCCCGCCTCCCGTGATCCGATACTCGCCTTTCGCCGCGTCGTAGCGCGCTTCGCATCCCGGCGGCGTCGTTCCAACGCTGGCTTCGCCATCGAAAATCCCCAGCTTGCCGGTTTGCGTCAGTCCCGCGCCCGCTATCAACAGCGCGCCAATCGGTAACCCTAGATTCCACCGCATTTCAGTCCAGTATAGACCGTTTCGCCGCATCGGCCTGCCCGGCATGAGAAGGGGGGCTTGACAGCCCACTCCCCCCGGCGCACAATAGTATTCGTATAGGCGAACAAAAGGCGAAAGTAGGGCCCCTCCCATGAACTCCCTCGCACTAGACCCACGCCTGGCCGCACAACTCGCCTTTCGCCAGCGGCCGCCGCTCCAATTCGCCTCCAGTGGCGTCGCCGCCCTCGATGCGCTGACCGGCGGATTGCCGCGCGGCGCCATCACCGACCTCTTCGGCCCACCCTCCTCCGGCCGCACCAGCCTGCTGCTCTCCGCGCTGGCCGCCGCGACGGCGCGGGAAGAGGTCTGCGCGCTAGTGGACGCGAGCGATGCCCTGGACCCGGCTTCCGCCGCTTCCGCCGGAGCCGATCTGGACAAACTGCTGTGGGTGCGTTGCGCAGGCAACGCCGAGCACGCGCTTAAAGCGGCCGACCTGCTGATCCACGGCGGCGGGTTCTCTTTGGTGGCGCTGGACCTGGGCGACATTGCGCCCCAGATCGCGCGGCGCATTCCCCTAGCCGCGTGGTTCCGTCTGCGCCGCGCTATCGAAAATACGCGCCAGGCGCTGGTGGTGGTCGAGCGCGAGCCGACTGTAAAATCCTGCGCCTCCTTGATGCTCGAGATGCACCGGGAACAAGTGGCCTGGACCGGCGCGCCGGGCTGCTCCAGGTTGCTGCGCGGCGCGCGACTCGGCGCATTGCCGCGCAAGCCGGCGCTCTGGCAAACGGCGTCCTTCGACGCGCGGGCCTGGGGGTGAGCGATGTTCGCTTCCATCCACGTCCCCGGCCTCGGCCGGGAGCACCGGGAGCAGCGGGAGCGCCGGGCGCGCCTCCTCGCGTGCGCGCGGGATTTTTCCCCACGGGTCGAGGAGACCGCGCCGGATACGGTGACCCTCGATATCGCCGGCCTCGCGCGCCTCTTCGGCTCGCCGCGGAACGTGGCGGAGGCTCTGGCGCGGCGGGCCGAGGAACTGGGGCTGGCGGCGAATGTCGCGCTGGCGGCCAACCCCGACGCGGCGGTGCACGGCGCCCATGGTTTTTCCGGCGTAACGGTTATGGAGCCGGAAAAGCAGGCGAGCCTGCCCATTGATCTGCTCCCCGCGCCGCCGGAGATCGCCGCCACGCTGGCCATGTGGGGCATACGGACCTTCGGGGAATTGGCGGCGCTGCCCGAAAACGGGATTGCCGAGCGCCTCGGCCCGCCGGGCGTGCATCTTCAAAAATTGGCCCGCGGCGAGGGCGCGCGGCCGCTCCAGCCGGCCAATCCTCCGCCCCCCTTCGAGCGATCCTTCGAACTCGAAACGCCGCTCGCGCTGCTCGAGCCGCTCTCCTTCATCCTGGCCCGCCTGCTCGCGGAGATGTGTGCGCGCCTCGATTCTCACGGCCTCGCCACGCACGAGATCCGTCTGCATCTGAGCCTGGAAAACAGCGGCGCGCACGAGCGCACGTTGCGGCTCCCCTTCCCCATGCGCGACGCCAAGGCGTTTCTGAAACTGCTCACGCTGGACCTCGATGCCCATCCGCCGCCCGCCCCCGTGACGGCTGTTTCTCTCGCCTTCGAGCCGGTGAATCCGCGCGTGGTGCAGCACGGGCTGTTCCTCCCGCCGGCCCCCGAGCCGCAAAAACTCGAGCTGACCCTGGCGCGCATCGCGAAGCTGGTGGGCGCGGGAAACGCGGGCGCCCCCGAGCTTCTCGACACGCACCGGCCGGGCGCCTTCCGCATGAAGCGGTTCACCGTCGAACCCAACGGCGCGGTGGCGCGGCGGCTGGAGGAGTGCTTGGCGTTGCGCGTTTTCCGCCCCGCGCTGCGGGCGCGCGTCGAGGCGCACGGCGGGCGGCCCGTACAGGTCGACGCCCCCGGCGTGCGCGGCCGAGTGATCGAACTGGCGGGACCCTGGCGCACTTCGGGCGACTGGTGGCGCTCCGACCCCTGGTCGCGCGACGACTGGGATGTGGCCCTGAGCGACGGCGCGCTCTACCGCCTCTGGCGCGATTGCCAAGCCGATGAGTGGTTCCTCCAGGGCTGCTATGACTGAGCGCTACGTCGAGTTGCACGCCCGCTCCGCCTTCAGTTTCTTGCGCGCCGCTTCCCTGCCCGAGGAACTCGCCGGCGTGTGCGCCGCGCTGGAATTGCCCGCCATGGCGCTCACGGACCGCGACGGAGTCTACGGCGCGCCGCGTTTCCATTTCGCGGCCAAGAAAGCGGGCGTGCGCGCGCATATCGGAGCCGAGGTCACCGCCACCGACGGCGCGGTCTATACGCTCCTGGTCCGCAACCGCACGGGATACAGGAATCTCTGCGGCCTGATCACGCGCATGAAATTGCGCGCCAAAAAATACGAAGCGGCGGCCGCGCCGGAAGAGATCGCCGAGTACGCCGAAGGTCTGGTGTGCCTGACCGGCGGCGCGGAGGGGCCGCTGGCGCGAGCGCTCCAGGCGGGCGAAGGCAGGCCGTGCCTGGAACGTTTGGCCGCGGCCTTCGGGCCCGGAAACGTCTACGCCGAGCTGCAACGGCATCTGAATCGCGAAGAGGAGGCCTGCAACCAGGCGGTGGTGGAACTCTCGCGTGCGCTGCGGCTTCCGCTCCTCGCCACCAACGGCGTCTGCCACGCCAGCGCGGCCGAGCGCGAAATCTTCGACGTCCTGACCTCCATCCGCAACGGGGTGCCGATCGAGAGCGCGGGCCGTCTGCTGGCCAACAACTCGGAACGGCACCTGAAACCGGCGGCCAAGATGGCCCGGCTGTTCGCGGACCTGCCCGAGGCCATCGCCAACACCTGCGAGCTGTCCTCGCGCCTCGAGTTCGTCCTCACCGATTTGGGCTACGAGTTCCCGCGCTATCCCGTGCCCGAGGGCGAGACCATGACATCGTTTCTTCGCAAACGCACCGACGAGGGCGCGCGCTGCCGCTACCAGCCGTATCATGAGCGGGCGCAGCGCCAGATCGAACGCGAGCTGGCCCTCATCGAGAAACTCAAGCTGGCGGGATATTTCCTCATCGTGTGGGATATCGTGCAGTTCTGCCGCGCGCAGGGCATCCTGGCGCAGGGGCGCGGCTCGGCGGCCAACAGCGCCGTGTGCTATTCCCTCGGCATCACGGCGGTCGACCCGATAGGCATGGACCTGCTCTTCGAGCGCTTCCTCTCCGAGGAGCGCGGCGAGTGGCCGGACATCGATCTGGACCTGCCCAGCGGCGAGCAACGCGAGCGCGTCATCCAGTACGTCTACCAGCGCTACGGCCAGCGCGGAGCCGCCATGACCGCCAACGTCATCACCTATCGCGGGCGCTCGGCCGCGCGCGAGGTGGGCAAGGTGCTGGGCTTCGACGAGAACGCGATCGCGCGCCTCTCCACGCTGGCCCGCGCCCACGAATGGAAAGACCCCTCCGAGACCAGCGAACGGCAATTCCGCGAAGCCGGCCTCGACCTCGCCCATCCGCGCGTGCGCAAATTCCTGGAACTCTATCGCGCCGTGCAGCACCTGCCGCGTCACCTCGGCCAGCACTCCGGCGGAATGGTGATCTGCCAGGGCCAGCTCGATTCGGTGGTGCCGCTCGAGCCCGCCACCATGCCCGGCCGCGTGGTGGTGCAGTGGGATAAAGACGATTGCGCCGATCTCGGCCTGATCAAGGTGGACCTGCTGGGGCTGGGCATGATGGCCGCGCTCGAAGAAACTCTCCAACTCATTCGCGCCTCCCGCGGCGAGGAGGTGGATCTGGCCCACCTGCCGGCCAACGATCCGGCCACCTACCGCGCCTTGCAGACCGCCGACACCATCGGCATGTTCCAGGTGGAGAGCCGCGCCCAGCAGGCCACGCTGCCGCGCCTCTATCCCGAGACCTTCTACGACCTGGTGGTGCAGGTGGGCATCGTGCGGCCCGGCCCGATCGTGGGCAAGATGATCCATCCCTATATCAACCGGCGCCTGGGGCGCGAGCCGGTGGACTGCCTGCATCCCTCGCTCCAGCCGGTGCTCCAGCGGACCCTCGGCGTGCCGCTTTTTCAGGAACAGTTGCTACGCATCGCGATGATCGCGGCGGGCTTCAGCGGAGGCGAGGCCGAGGAGCTGCGGCGCGCCTTCACGCACAAGCGGGCCGAGGCCAAGATGCAAGAGATCGAAGGGCGTCTGCGCAGCGGCATGGATCGCAACGGCATCCGCGGCGCGGCGCAGGATACCATCGTGCAGTCCATCGCCTCCTTCGCGCTGTACGGTTTTCCCGAATCGCACGCCGCCAGTTTCGCCCTGCTGGCCTACGCCAGCGCCTACCTGAAGTGCCACTACCTGGCCGCTTTTACCGCCGCGCTGCTCAACAACCAGCCCATGGGCTTCTACCATCCCTCCACGATTATCAAGGACGCGCAGCGTCACGGCCTGCGCGTGCTGCCGGTGGATGTCACGCGCTCCGAGTGGCTGTGCACCATCGAGAACGAATGCCTCCGGCTGGGCCTCAAATACGTGCGCGGCCTGCGGCGGGAAGCGGGCCAGGCGATCGTGAGTCGGCGGCACGCGCGCCCCTTCGCATCCATCGACGATCTGGCCAGGCGCGTGCCCGAGCTGCGCAAAGACGAGATGGCCACACTGGCCCAGGTGGGCGCGCTGAATGCGCTGGGCGCCTGCGACCGCCGCGGCGCGCTGTGGGCTTCGAGCTTAGCCATTCGCCCCGTGGGACCCCTGCTCCAAGAGCTCGAAATCGGCGCGGAGCCGTCGCCCCTCGCGCGCATGGACCCTTTCGAGCGCCTGGACGCCGATTACCGAGGCGCCGGCGTCACCGTCGGCCGCCATCCGCTAGCCTGGCGCCGCGAGGAACTGCGCGCGCGCGGCGTCACCCCGGCCGCCGGCCTCGCCCGCCTGCGCAACGGCCGGCCCGTGCGCGTAGCCGGCTGCGTGATCGTGCGCCAGCGCCCCGGCACCGCGCACGGTT